>ERZ795030.781-NODE-781-length-47166-cov-7.247225_pt1 | contig 47166 bp, 40 predicted proteins | sample MGYA00375122_ERZ795030 | MGnify/ENA primary metagenome ERZ795030 (study PRJEB30165, sample SAMN05720146) | activated sludge metagenome | isolation source: anaerobic digester from wastewater treatment plant | place: Japan | collected 2015-04-20 ... | reverse complement strand
ATTTGGGGGACTTTTTATTCCGACATTTATAGGACTTCTAGCACCGGCAATGACATCCCCCCAAGCATCCCGACCTTCACGCCGACTTCTTCATGCGCGACGAGCTGATGATCGTGTGCTCGCCCAAGCACCGGTGGGCGTCCAGAGATCATCTCACCATCAAGATGCTCGCTTCAGAGCCGGAGCCCATCATTCTGCGCGAAGAGGGATCGGGCACCCGGGGGCTGATCGAATATGTGCTGAAGCGCTACGGCATCGAGCGGAAGGTCACCATGGAAATGAGCTCGTCAGAGGGCATCAAGCGGGCGGTCGAGGCAAACCTGGGCATTGCGGTCCTCTCGAGAAATGTCATCAGGACAGAGGTGAAAAACGGGAGCCTGGTCGCGCTCAGCATCAAGGACCTGAACACGAAGAGGGACTTTTACATCGTGCATAATAAAAAGAGAAAGTTCATGCCGCTCATGGAAAAGTTCCACGATTTCATTATCGAGAAGCGCAGCCTCATCGATCCCCTCTTTTCCTCCTGAATACAATAGCGCGCGCTTGGGCCATCGGGAACACGGGCCGGGACATTCCGTCCCGAACGACAGGCAATTCCTTCCCGGGCGTCTTCGGAACATGGGTGCCGCGCCTGAACGGGGGAGGTCCGGTAGACGGCTCATCCCGCCCGATGGAGGGCGGCTGTCGAGAAAAGACGAGACGATAAAATATAACAATCTCCCAATAGCATACATGATCACGAGTGATTATGAATCCGATTTGCCGCAACATAGAAATATGAACCGGCTGCCGCAAACAGAAGATTGACAAAAATATGGCATTATAAATAAACTCCCAGTATGCCTGAACGGCCTGAAGATGCATTTTCCAGAAGCCCGACGAATGGGGTTGACAAGTAGCAGGTCATGGTGCATTCAGATTTTTGTGTGTCGGTGCAGGAGCAATTATCGATCCCGATGAGGGATGCGGGTCTGTGTTCTTTCATTGAATCGTTTCTTTCTGTTGTACATCAAACAGGGCTGTAAACTGGTATCGTGGATCTCGTCTTGTTCATATCCTGCGTACCATACATGAGAGCTTATCCATAAAGAATACTATATCCGAGGAACGACTGGACCGGCGCGTGACAAAAGAGAGCTGCAGCTGGAAAAAAAGAGCTGTCTTTTCTTGACAGTCAGCGAACAGGAGTGATATGAATCACCATTCAGTTTTGCGCAAGGAGTACATATGCTAGAGATCAGGTTGCATGGAAGAGGCGGGCAGGGAGCTGTCACCTCGGCGGAGCTCATAGCCATTGCAGCAATCAACAAAGGCAATTTCGCTCAAGCATTCCCCAGCTTCGGTCCTGAGCGCAGGGGTGCGCCGGTTGTCGCTTTCTGCAGGGTGGATGATCGCAAGATCAATATCAGAGCAAAGGTATACAAACCCGATGTCGTGATCGTTCTGGACCCGGGGCTCCTTTCTCTGCTCGACCCCACCGAGGGAATGGGCGAAGGCGGGATCCTGATCCTGAACACCCGAAAGAAGCCCGAGGAAATCACCCAGGTTTCGGGACGCAACATCAAGGTGGTCACGGTGGATGCGAACAAAATCGCCACGGAAGAGCTGGGGAGGCCGATCGTGAACACCACCATGCTGGGCGGATTCGTGAGGGCGACGGGTCTGCTCGGGATCGAGGACATCAAGGAGCCTCTTCTGGAAAGATTCGGAAAGAAACTCGGAGAGAGAAACCTCAAGGCTATGGAACGGGCATACCACGAGGTTTCCATAGGAGAATAAGAACCATGGCGAAACCAATGGAGAAAATAACGTGGCAGGAACTCGAGGCCGGCAGCGTCGTCACCGAGATCGGCAATGCCAGGCAGTACGAGACGGGATCATGGCGCTCCGAGCGGCCTGTTGTCGAGGCGAAACAATGCATCAAGTGCGGCGTGTGCTGGCTGTTCTGTCCGGATTCGTGCATTGTGAAGGCCCCCGACGGTCACTTCGAGGCGGACCTCACCTACTGCAAGGGGTGCGGAATCTGCGCAAAGGAATGCCCGGTGGGCTGCATCACCATGATCAGTGAGGAGGGATGACAATGGCCACCCAGAGAAAAGGAATCGAAGTATCGATCGCAATGGCGGATGCGGTGGCGCAGGCCAATGTCGATGTCATTGCCGCCTATCCCATCACCCCGCAGACCCATATCGTCGAGCATCTCTCGGAGATCGTGGCGAACGGCGAGCTCGACGCCGAGTATGTGCCGGTCGAGAGCGAGCACTCCGCAATGAGCGTGTGCTGCGGCTCCTCGGCGGTCGGCGCCAGGACTTTCACCTCCACGAGCTCGCAGGGCCTTGCGCTCATGGCCGAGATCTTCTACATCGCGGCCTCCATGAGGCTTCCCATGGTCATGGCCCTTGCCAACCGGTCGCTGTCCGGCCCGCTGTCCATCTGGAACGACCACACGGACACCATGATGGTAAGGGACGCCGGGTGGATCCACATCTTCGTGGAGAACGGGCAGGAGTGCTATGACAACGTGTTCTGCGGGTTCAGGATTTCCGAGGACCCGGACGTCATGCTTCCGCTCGCCATCAATCTCGACGGGTTCATCCTGACGCACATGATTGAGCCGGTCATCTACGAGGACAACGAAACCATCCGGAAATATCTCCCGGACGTAAGGATGAAAAACGCCCTCCATCCGGACAATCCAGTGTCCATGGGCTGCTTCGCCATGCCCGAGATATACACCGAGGCCCAGATGAGCAGGGAGCACGGGGTGCGGAACTCCTACCCCACGATCGTCAAAGCATGGCAGGAGTGGGGGGATCTCACCGGAAGATACTACAAGCCCGTTGAGACGTACCGTGCGGACGACGCGGACTACTGCATCGTGACCATGGGCTCCTACGGCGAGACCGCCATGGAGGTGGTGGATGCGCTGCGGGAAGAGGGCGAGAAGGTGGGGGTCGTCAAGATCCGCCTGTGGAGACCGTTCCCCTTCGATGATTTCCGGAAGGCCGTCCTGGGCAAGAAATCTCTCATCGTCATCGACCGCGCCATCAGTTTCGGCGGCCCCGGCGGCCCCGTTGCATCCGAGCTGCGCTCGGCCCTGTACGGGAAGCCCGGCGCTCCAACGATCGTGAACTACGTGGCCGGCCTGGCAGGGAGGGACGTATCCCGCAACGACTTCAAAAACATCATCCTTGAAGGAAAGGCCAAGGCCGAAAAGGGAGAGACGGATGGATTCACCCTGTACGGCCTGAGGGGATAAGGAGCTTGACTATGGATAAATTCTCGGTGTTTTCTTCGAGACTCGTCGATAAATCGGAAAATTTCACCTCCGGCCACCGGGCCTGCCAGGGGTGCGCAGAGGCCTTGGCGGTACGCCATGTCATGAAGGCCCTGGGCCGGGACACCATTGTCGCGATGGCGACCGGATGCATGGAGATCATCTCCTCGCCGCTGCCGCTGACTTCCTGGAAGGTGCCTTGGATTCACAACGCCTTCGAGAACCCGTCCGCTGTGATTTCCGGGTGCGAATCCGGCATGAAGGCCATGATGAGAAAAGGCAAGATCCCGCAGAAAAAGATCAACTTCGTGGCCATGGGCGGCGACGGCGCGACGGCGGACATCGGCATGGGCCCGCTTTCAGGAGCGCTGGAACGCGGGCATGACATGGTCTATGTCTGCTACGACAACGAGGCCTATATGAACACGGGCATCCAGCGTTCCAGCTCCACCCCCTACGGCGCAAGCACCACCACGTCGCCCGCCGGGAAGGTGAGCATCGGCCAGCACACCCAGAAGAAGAACATGGCTCAGATCGCGGTCGCTCACAATATCCCGTATGTGGCCACGGCATGCTCGAGCTTCCCCTTCGATCTCATGGACAAGGTGAGAAGGGCCGCCGAGACCCCGGGGCCGGCGTACGTCCATGTTCTTTCCGTATGCCCGACCGGGTGGAGGATCCCCACCCAGGATGCCATCAAATACGGCAGGCTGGCCGTGGATTCCTGTGTCTTCCCGCTCTACGAGGTGATCAACGGCAAGTACAGGCTCTCCTACAAACCGTACAAAAAGCTTCCCTTGAACGAGTACCTGAAAGGGCAGGGGAGGTTCAGACATCTGACGGACAAGGAGATCCAGCTGATCCAGCAGAAGGTGGACAGGGACTACGAAAGAATTTTGAGACTGTGCGAAGAGGAAGAGTAATATGAACATTGATATCAGGAAGATAGATGAGATAATCAATAGCTACGAAAAGTCCGAGGAATCGCTGCTCGCCATTCTCCAGGATTTTCAGCACACGTTCCGCTACGTTCCCGAAGAGGGAATGAAGAGGGTCAGCGAGGTCCTGGGCATCCCCGAAAGCAAGATCTACGGGGTCGGGACCTTCTACAAGGCCCTCTCCCTGGTGCCGGTTGGCAGACACACCTGCAAGGTCTGCACAGGAACCGCCTGTCATCTGAAAGGCGCGCACACCCTGACCGACATCATCAGCAGGGAGCTGGACGTGGAGCCCGGAGGAACGACCAAGGACGGCAAATTCACCCTGCAGACGGTAAATTGTGTCGGCGCGTGCGCGCTGGCTCCGGTTGTCATGGTCGATGACGGGGATTACTACGAGGGGTCTTCTCCCCAGGACGTCCTGAAGAAGCTCAGGGAGTACAAATAAGGGTCGGGGAGGGTGATGACCATGGAGCATATGAAACTTCAATCGGCTGACGAGCTCAAGCAGTACAGAGAGAAGATTCTCGAGTCCCGGAAAAACGAGTATCCCGTTATCCACGTGTGCGGCGGGACACCGTGTCTTGCAAAAGGAAGCCGGAAGGTCGCCGAGGCCTTCAAAAAAGAGATCGAGTCGCAGGGCGTCTCGTGCAAGGTCGAGCTGAAGCACAAGGTGACCGGGTGCCAGGGATTCTGCAGCAAGGGGCCGGTGGTGTCGTTCGGCAACGGCACCGTCTACCTGGAAGTCAAACCGGAGCATGTGCCCGAGATTGTCGAGAAGACAGTGAAAAACGGCCAGGTGATCGAATCTCTGGGATATAAAGACCCCCAGACGAAAAAGCGGTCCGCCTCCTTTGACGGCATTCCCTTCTATTCTCATCAGAAGGGGCTCATCCTCGAGGACCTGCGTGAAATAGACCCGATGGAAATCGACGACTATATCGCCAGGGGAGGATATGCATCGCTGGCGAAGGCCTTTGCCATGGACCCGGAGAAGATCATCGACCTGATCGAAGAGTCCGGCCTGAGAGGCCGCGGAGGCGGCGGATTCCCCGCCGGCACGAAGTGGAGATCGTGCCGGGCTATCGACTCCGAAACCCGCTACGTGCTCTGCAACGGCGACGAGGGAGATCCCGGGGCCTTCATGGACCGGTCGATCATGGAGGGCAACCCGCATGCCGTGATCGAGGGAATGATCGTGGGCGCATGGGCTGTCGGGGCTCACCGCGGGTACGCCTATATCAGAGACGAATACCCGCTGGCCGTCAAGGTCATGAGAAAGGCCGTGGAGGATGCGACGGCGCTCGGCCTTCTGGGAAAGAACATTCTCGGCACCGGCTTCGACTTCGACATCAAGATCACACGCGGAGGCGGCGCCTTCGTGTGCGGCGAGTCTTCGGCGCTGATGAGATCCATCGAGGGCAAGGTGGGAGAGCCGAGGGCCAAGTACATCCGGTCGGTTGAAAAGGGGCTCTACGACCTGCCGACGGTTCTGAACAACGTCGAGACCTGGACCAATGTGCCGCTGATCGTCTCGAACGGCGCCCAGTGGTACCGGCAGATCGGTACGAAAGGCTCACCGGGGACCAAGGTCTTTTCTCTCGCCGGCAAAGCGGTCAACACCGGGCTGATCGAGGTCCCCATGGGGATCACGATACGGGAGCTCGTGGAGAAGATCGGCGGCGGGGTCCGGGGCGGCAGGAAGTTCAAGGCGGTGCAGACGGGCGGACCATCCGGCGGATGCATCCCTGAGAGCCTGGCCGACCTTCCCGTCGATTTCGACTCGCTGACCAAGGCGGGGTCCATGATGGGCTCGGGCGGCATGATCGTCATGGACGAGGACACCTGCATGGTCGATGTGGCCAAGTACTTCATCTCCTTCCTCGCGGAGGAGTCCTGCGGCAAGTGCTCCCCCTGCAGGGACGGGCTGCCGCGGATGAAGAAGATCCTGACCGACATCACCGAGGGGAAAGGCAAAACGGGAGATATCGAGGTTCTCGAGGAGCTCTGCGACGTGCTCAGCTACGGTGCCCTCTGCGGGCTCGGAACCTCGGCGCCCAACCCGGTCCTGTCCACCATCAAGTACTTCCGGGAAGAGTACGAGGCCCATATCAATGAAAAGCGCTGCCCTGCCGGGGTATGCAGGAATCTCGTCACCTTCCGTATCGATGCGGACGCCTGCACCGGATGCACCCTGTGCGCGAAGAAATGCCCCCAGGAATGTATCACGGGTGAGAGGAAGCAGGTCCATGTCATTGATCAGAGCAGATGCATCAAGTGCGGCGTGTGCAGAGATGTCTGCAACTTCGACGCAGTACGGGTAGAATAAGGATAATGCCATGGAAAAAATCACGGTAAAAATCAATGGAAGAGATATCGAGGCGATCAAGGACCAGTCCGTTCTGGAGGTCGCCCGGGAGAACGGAATCGCCATCCCTGCACTGTGCTACCACCCGGAGATAGAGACCCGCGCCGGCTCGTGCCGGGTATGTCTCGTCGAAGTCCGCCAGAACGGCAGGACGCGCCTGGTGACCTCCTGCAACTATCCTGTCCGCAAAGGACTCGAGGTCATGACGGACACGGAGATGGTCCGTAAGATCCGCAAAGGGGTGGTAGAGCTCCTTCTCTCACGGGTTCCCGACTCCGAAGTGATTCAGAAGCTCGCCCGGGAGAACGGCGTCGAGCAGAGCAGGTTTTTTGTCGACGAGGGGGATCACTACAGGGGCAAATGCATTGCGTGCTCCCTGTGCACCCAGGTGTGCGAGGAGGTAGTGGGGGTCAGCGCCATCTCCATGCTGGACCGCGGGCGCGACAAAACACCCGGCACCCCCTACCGCAAGCCGTCGCAGGCGTGCATCGGATGCGGAGCCTGCGCGTATGCGTGTCCGACCGACGCCATATCCATGACCGACGAGGGAGAGGTGAGAAAGATCTGGGGCAGAGAGTTCAAGATGATCACCTGCAGCGTATGCGGGAAGCCCTATATCCCCGAGGCGCAGGTCGACTGGATCGTCAGGACCACGGGCAAAGAGAGATCGTTCTTCGACAAATGCCCTGATCATCGCTGAGGAAAGGCCTCCATCCATGCCGTCCCGCTCTGTTGACGATGCGGGCGTGAGGCCTGAAGGAATCATGAATGACAAGACCTTCGGAACGCCGTGTTCCGAAGGTCTTTTTTATTCCTCTGCACGCGGTCCGTGCAGGAAGCCCTTTCTCCACGAAAGACCTGTTCAATATGCTTGATAATATGCTATGGATATTCGCAGGGATGCTGCAGAAAACAGGGGGTTCCTCACATCTTCACGTCATCTGTCGGGAGGTATCCATGCACGGATACCTGCGTGCCGTGCATGAGAACACGGGACCCGTCATCCGTACAGGAATTCCGGCAGCAGGAGTTCCTTGAACGAGTAACGCGTATAGGAGACTTTCAACATGCTGGAAATGATATCAGGCGGATTCAGAAAAGCCCAGAACCTGCTTCAGGGGAAAGTGGTTCTCCAGGAGAAGCATATCGACGAGGCCGTCAAGGAGATTCGCTTATCACTCCTGGAGGCGGACGTTGAATTCCATGTGGTGAAATCGTTCATCGACAAGGTGCGCGAGAAGGCCCTGGGAGAGATCGTACAGACAAGGGTGTCGCACGGGGGGAAAAAGCTCAAGGCAACTCCCGAGCAGCATTTCATCAAGATATGCTACGACGAGCTGGTCAAGCTGATGGGGCCTGTGGACACATCGCTCGCTCTCGGGTCGAGAACGGTCAGCGCGGTCATGATGGTAGGCCTGCAGGGAAGCGGCAAGACCACCACCACGGCCAAGCTCGCAAGACACCTGCAGAAGACCGGGAAAAGGCCCATGATGGTCGCCGCGGACGTATACCGTCCCGCCGCCATCGATCAGCTCAAGGTGCTGGGGAAGAGGCTGGACATCCCGGTGTTTTTCGCGCCCGGAAAGACGCCGCCCCAGATATGCAAAGACTCTCTGGAGGCGGCCCAGTTCAAAGGCTGTGACGTGGTGCTCTTCGACACCGCGGGCCGTACTATCCTCGACAACGTTCTCATGAACGAGCTCGAGGAGATCAAAGCGATCACCAGGCCCGAGAATATTCTGCTGGTGCTCGATGCCATGATCGGCCAGGAGTCTGTCAATGTGGCCAGAGAGTTCGACCGCAGGCTCGATCTCTCCGGATTCATCCTCACCAAGCTCGACGGCGACGCGAGAGGCGGCGCCGCCCTTTCCATCAAGGAGATGGTGAAGAAGCCCATCAAGTTCATCGGCATGGGCGAGTCTCTCGACCGCCTTGAGGAATTCAGGCCGGACGGTCTTGCATCGAGGATCCTCGGCTACGGAGACATCGTCGGCCTGGTGAAAGACTTCGAGGAGGTCGTGGACGAGAAGAAGGCTCAGGAAGACGCGGAAAAGCTTCTCAGGGGCGACTTCACCTACAACGACTTCCTCAAGCAGTTGAAGATCATGAAGAGGATGGGGTCTCTCACGGACCTGATCAGCAAGCTGCCCCTGGGACAGCTCGGTGTTCCGCAGGGTTTCCAGGTGGACGACCGCGAGCTCGTCCGGGTCGAGGCCGTCATCAACTCCATGACCACCTATGAGCGGGAGCATCCCGACTGCCTGAACGAAAGCCGCGTGGCCAGAATATCCCGCGGGTGCGGACAGCCCAGGGGCAAGGTGGTGGAGCTCATGGGGCGGTTCAACACCATGCGCGGCCTCATGCGCAACATCGGCTCGGGCAAGAAAAAGGCCCTGGGCAGGCTCGGTCTCAACCCCGAGCTTGCAGGCATGCTCGACGAGCAGATGCCGAACAGGCAGAAGAAAGTCCTGGTCGATCTGAAAAAAAAGAAAAATATGCGCAAGGCAGTAAAGAAGGCAAAGAGACGTAACCGATAAGGTCTGTCAGGAGACCCATCATAGAGATGCCCATGATCGATAAGGAGCTGACAGTCTTCAGGCGGGTGAACGAGGCCATATCGCTCTCTCCCGATGTCGAGGCCGTTGCGGGGGCCATCCTGGATATTGTCATCGACGAGACGATCGCGGAAAACGCATCGGTCATGATGCCCTCATCTGACGGGCGGCATCTTGAGATCAAGGCTGCCAAGGGAGCCCTTGACAAGAACTCGCGGTTTTCCGAGAAATCGCTGGGCCAGGTGTTCGCCATGGGCAAGGGAATTGCGGGCAGCGTGGCACTCTCCCTCAAGCCCGTCATTATCCATGATGCGCAAAAAGACCCATTGTTCGAGAACAAGCGGACAAAGGTCAGGATCGGATCCCTGATGAGCATGCCGCTGGTCTATGGCAGAGGCGAGCTCGTGGCGGTGCTGAACCTGAGCCATTCGCGGCCCCATGCGTTCAACGAGCGGGATCTGAATCTGGTGAACGTGCTCCTGCCTCCCGCAGCGCTCGCCCTGAGGAACGCCCGGGCCATGAAAGAGCTGGAAGATATCAATTCCCTGCTCAAGGCCGAACTTTCCATGACGGATAGCGCGCTGAGCGAGTTTGGAAAGAATATCTTCCGCATCTTCACCTGCATGTCGGTCGGCGTTCTGACCATGGATCGGAATGGAACCGTCACCGCCATCAATAAAAAGGCATCGGAGCTCCTCGGGCTCGAACCCGGCGCGAGCATGCCCTCGCTCGTGGCGGAGGAGCTCGTCCGGGAGCCGGCTTCGGAGATCAGGGAAGCGACCAGAGACATCGAGCATGGGGGAAGGATCTTGAACATCGAGGTTTCTTCGCTGCCCATGAAGCCTGACTGGCAGATGCTCGCATGCGTACGGGACGTCACCCTTGAGCGCTACAAGGAGCGGGAGCTCGTGCGGATCAAGGACCAGTACAAGGACATGGTGGAAAATGCGCTGGACGCCATGTACATCATCAAGGACGGCCGGTTTCTCCTGACGAACAGAAAGTTTCAGGAGATGCTCGGCTATGCCCAGGACGAGATCCTGGGCCGTCACTTCCGGCGCTTCGTGGCCAAGGACTCGATCAGAACTCTCGGGTCGAGCCTGAGGCTGCAGCCCGGAGACATATTCGTGCCCAATCTCGAGATTCAGGCCGTGAGGAAAGACGGGAAGAAGCTCTTCATCGAGATCAGCATCGGCAGGCTCGTGATCGACAGCGAAAAATGCTACATCGGTGTGGTCCGCGACATCACGAGCAAGAAAGAGCTCCTGGCACTGAAGACCCGCTTTCTCCACGTGGCCTCCCACGAGATACGGGTGCCTCTGACCGTCATCCGCGGGTATGCACGCATGCTATCGAAAGACGCCCAGAACCTCCTTTCTCCCAGTCAGAAGGAGAATATCAGAGAAATAGAGTGCCAGTGCGAAAAGCTCCTGCACTTCAGCAATTCGCTGCTCGACTTCGCAAAGATCAATACCGAGAAAATCTCGCTGCACAAACAGGAGATCAACGTGGCCGATTACATCGGCGGGATCGTCCGGAGCATGCAGATCAAGGCGCGGGAGAAGCGGGTGAAGATCCTGTTCGATGGCGGGGAGGACCTTCCGGCGCTGTCCGTAGACCCCTTGCGGTTCGAGCAGGCGCTGTGCAACCTGCTCGACAACGCCATCAAACACTCGCCGGAAGAAGGGGTGGTGAACATCGAGGTGTCCCGCGGCGTTCATGAGCATAACACCATGAACAAGCTCCTGAATCGGGAGAGCCTCATGATCTCGGTGCAGGACCAGGGCCCCGGAATCAAGCCGGACGAGGCCCGGGAATTGTTCAGTGACTTTTTCGTCGGGGTGAGCGGCCGGGCGAAGGGAGGCATCGGCCTGGGGCTCTCCATCACCCGGGAGATCGTCCATGCCCATGGCGGGGCCGTCGAGGCGCTTCCCGCTGGACAGGGAGGATGTTTCGTAATTACAATGCCCTTGAATAGGGAAGATGATTAATGTATTTTATATTGTTAAGTATTGGTGGGTTTTATGATCATGAATGAAAAAATTCGGATTCTGGTCGTCGATGACGATGAGAGCATTCGGAAGTATATCGCCAAGCTTCTGACCCAGGCCGGATATGATGTGGTGACCATGTCCAACGGCAAGGAGGCCCTCAAAGAGCTCAGGACAGGGCCTGAAGTCTCTCTCGCCATCCTGGACATCCTCATGCCGGAGATGGACGGTCTGGAAACCCTGAACGAGATGCGCAAGCTCTCGAGCGACCTTCCGATTCTCATGCTCAGTGCGCTGGGGCAGACGAACATCATCGTCAAGGCCATGAAGGCGGGGGCAACCGATTATCTGGTGAAGCCCTTCGAGGAGGAGGAGCTCGAGCTTGCGATCACCAAGTCTCTGGAGAAAAGGAAGCTCCTGACCGAGATCTCCAGCCTGAAGAAGCAGCTCAGGGTGGACGAACTCCGCGGCGAGTTCATCTATAACAGCCCGAAGATGCAGCGGGTGAAGGATCTGGTGGACCAGATCGCGGAGACGGACGTGAGCGTGCTGATCGAGGGGGAGAGCGGGACGGGCAAGGAGCTGGTCGCACGGGCGCTCCACTACCGCTCCGGCCTGAAGGACAAGCCCTTTGTCAAGGTCAATTGCGCCGCACTGCCCCACGAGCTTCTGGAATCTGAGCTATTCGGCTACGAGCGGGGCGCGTTTACGGGAGCGTACAAGGCAAAGGCCGGCAAATTCGAGCTGGCGAACAACGGCACGATCTTCCTGGACGAGATCGGCGAGATGGACATGTCCATCCAGTCGAAGCTCCTGCAGGTGCTTCAGGAGGGTACGTTCTCCCGCCTCGGGGGCAAGCAGGACGTGAAAGTGAACGTCAGGGTCATCGCCGCGACCAACAGAGACCTCCGCAAGGCCGTGGAAGAAGGGACGTTCAGGGAGGATATCTACTATCGGCTCAACGTGGTCAACGTGACGATCCCGCCCCTGTGCGAGAGGAAGGAAGACATAACGTATCTCTTCGAGTACTTTCTCGATGCGTACAACGAGAAATACGGAAAGAGTCTCGTTGTGGACAAGGAAATGCTCTACCCGCTTCTCCTCTCCTATCCCTGGCCCGGCAATGTCCGGGAGCTGAAAAACCAGGTGAAACGGCTCGTGATCCTCGGGGACATCAACGACATGGCACACTATCTCAAAGATGGGAAGGCCCGCTCGCTCCACGAGAAACAGTTGCGCGAGCTCAAGCCGGAGGTCCTGGAGATCGAGGCGGACGAAGATGAGATCATACCTCTGAAGCTCGCGGCGAAAGAGGCCTCCATCAAGGCCGAGCGAGATATGATCCTGAAGGCCCTTCGGGGTACGAACTGGAATAAGAAGAGGGCGGCGCATCTCCTGCAGATAAGCTACAAGGCACTCCTGTATAAGATCAAGGAATGCGGAATCGAGAAATAACCATAAAGGGGGTTAATTCCATGAAAAGACTTCTCTTCGCGCTGGTGGGCATTCTTGTCCCCCTCCTCTTGTCCGCACAGGAAGAAGCATCGTACATAATCGGGGAATCAGATCTTCTGGAGATTTCCGTGTGGGGAGAGGAGACCCTTTCCAGACAGGTTACAGTCCGAAGCGACGGATATATATCCATGCCGCTGGCAGGAGACCTCAAGGCCGCCGGCAAAACTCCTCCCCAGCTTCAGAGCGACATTGAAGGGATACTGGCCAAATACGTGAAGAGCCCTCACTGCGCCGTCATCGTGCAGGAGCCGAGGAGCAAGCGCGTCTATGTGGAAGGTCAGGTAAACCAGCCGGGAGAGTACATTATCGATCGGGGCATGGTGATCACCCAGATCATTTCCCGGGCAGGCGGATTCAATGAGTGGGCCGATACGGACGATATCGTCATCCTGCGCAACGAGAAGGGCGAGCAGATCCGCATCAAGGTCAACTACCCGAAGATCATCAAAGGCAAACACGAGAACATAGCCGTTCACCCCGGTGATACTATCATAGTCCCGTGAGGAAGCGTTGCGTCTCCTCCCTTCTGGGGGCCCTTCTCGCAGTATCGGTTTCCTGCAGCCTCGGTCACGCGGCCAGCTGTGAGTTCCATGGAGGCGTGTACAGCTCCTGGGAATACAGGGACAACTACCTGGGCACGGCCCACAACCGCAGGAGCGACACCATTTACGAAATCGGCCCCAGCGCGGAGATTGTCTGCAGGGCCCAGCCTTTCACGTGGAACCTCTCCGGTCACGTGGCGAGGAGCTACCACAACCGCTTCGATGAGGACGATTCCACTGAGATCGATCTGACCTCCGGGCTCGCGGCGGTGGGCAGAAGGGACAGTCTGGAGCTGGAGTATGCCTTTGTGCAGACCACCGAAGAGGATTTCTTCAGCGATATCTCCGGAGAGACCCGAATACACACGGGAGCAATAAGCTACAGCAGAACCCTCTCCTCCCTCTCCACGCTCGGTGTGGGCTACACCTACCGTCTGGAAGACAACACGTTTCCGGAGCAGGACATCGAGTCCCATGGAGCCTCCGGAACCTTCTCCCACAGGATTACGCCGCGCAACACCGTGAGCCTGACCGCAGGGTACAATACCTATGATTACGACATTACCCCGGATGCGCAGGTGCTTCGGTCCACGCTGAGCTTCGAACATGCATGGAGCCCGAGGACGGATGTCGGCGTCGATCTCGAATATCAGCACCAGTATCGTGAAGAGGACCTGCCGGACTCGGATATCAAGTCCGCGTATCTTTTCTGGGCATATGCGCTGACACCGCAGACCCGGGTGCTCCTCTCCGGCGGTTACAGCTGGCTGAACATGGAAGACATGGACAGGGAGCGGGCGTTCGTAGCCCGCGGCGAGATCACGCATGCCTGGCAGAGGAACACCTTCCGGCTGGCGGCCTCACGTGAGTATACCGCGGAATTCACCACGGACGAGTACGGAACCTATGACATCCGCCGCGCTTCGGCCTCCTGGGAACGGGGACTCTTGAGAAGTTTAAGCTTATTGACTACTATCACTTACGTGGAGCGAAAGCCTATAGCCGGCATCGATATGACGGAGATCGAGCGCCAGGAGGAAAAGGACACAGCCGGCATGATTTCACTGGTCTGGGCACCAATCCGGTACATCACCATGACCTCGTCCTATGAGCGATTGCGGGAGGTTGAGGAGATTTCAGATACTGTTGTTGAAAACCGATACAGAATAATCGTAGAGGTGTTATATTGAGCGAACAGCCGAAGCAGATCAATATCCAGGATATCATTGATGCTCTGCTCAAAAAGTGGCATTGGGTGACAATCCCGCTCTTGATATTCCTCTTCTTTGGGGCATGGCTTTACGTAGTGCTTCCCAGGAAGTTCGAGGCGACCACGCTGATCCTGGTCCAGCCGCAGGAGATTCCCTCCGTCTATGTGGCGGCCACAGTGAGCACGGGGATCGAGGAAAGGCTGAGAACACTGTCCCAGGAGGTCATGTCGCGGTCGAACCTCGAAAACATCATCATGGAGATGGACCTCTTCCGAGAGGAAAGGGCGCAGGGCGCGCCGATGGACATTCTGGTAGCCTCCATGCGAAAGGCCATCGAGGTGAGCACTGTCGGCGGCGGACGGGGACAGACGAGCTCGTTCACCATCACGTACCGGGGGCAGGACCCCTGGAAGGTGGCCGAGGTGACCAACCGGCTTGCGTCCTTTTTCATCGAATCCCACCTGAAGCTCAGGGCCAAACAGGCATCCGAGACGACGCTGTTCCTCGAGAAGCAGCTCAACGAGCTCAAGATTCTTCTCCAGCAGCAGGAAGACAAGGTAAAGGATTACCGCAACCAGTTCATGGGCGAACTACCGGAACAGCTGACGAGCAATATCTCCACCATTTCGGGCCTGCAGCTGCGGCTCGAATCGGTCCAGGCATCGCTTACCGAGGCTCTCAACGGCAGGCTGGTGCTCCAGTCCCAGCTCTCCCAGATGGAGAGCAACCAGCCGGGAGTGACCTTTACCCAGCGGGCGCAGAGGATCTCGACGCTCAGATCCCAGCTCGAAGAGGCGAGAGGCAGATACACGCCGGAGCATCCGAGCATTAAAATGCTCGAGCAGCAGATCGCGGAACTCGAAAGCGTGAAAGAAGAGCCGGGCGGCGGCATGGATCCGCATGTGGCAGAGCTCAGGAATCAACTGGCAACGGCGAATATAGAGATCGAAACCCTCAAGAGCGATGCCAACCGGCTGAAGGCAAGGATCGATTATTATCAGCAGAGGGTGGAGAACACCCCGAAACGGGAGCAGGAGCTCGCCGCGCTGACGAGAGATTACACGATAACCCAGCAGAACTATCAGAGGCTCCTGGACAGATACTACGAGGCTCAGCGGGCCGAGAGCATGGAAAAGAGGCAGCAGGGAGAGCAGTTCAGGATCGTGGACTACGCCCAGCCTCCCGAGATCCCGGTCAGCCCCAACAAATACCGGGTCGGGCTCATTTTCCTCGCATTGGGTTTAGGAACCGGGGCAGGCCTCATCTTTTTGCTGGAGTTCATGGATACGTCCGTCAAGGGAATCAAGCAGCTCGAGAACTGGAGTGGAGGAGTTCCCTGCATCACGGCAGTCCCCCTGGCGCTCACTCAGATCGACAAGCAGCGCCAGAAGTTCAACACGCTTTTTTCCATCGGGGTCAACGTCTTCATCATCATCGCAGGGACAATCATCGTGGGTTATTCGAAATTCAACCAGGTGATACTGAACGTGCCCATACCGCTTCCGTTTTGAGGGCCGATCATGTACAGAGAGTTTTTCGGTCTGCAGCTCAAGCCATTCTCCATAACGCCCGACCCCAGGTTTCTGTACATGAGCCCGGGACACAAAGAGGCGCTGGCTCACCTTCTCTACGGCCTCAAGGAATCGAGCGGTTTCGTAGTGATCACCGGTGAGGTGGGGACGGGCAAGACCACCATCTTAAACGCCTTCCTCCTCAAGCTCCCCCCTCGTGTGCCGAAGGTCGTGGTGAAGAACCCGCATCTCAGGCCGGAGAATCTCTATTATCTCCTGGGAGAGGCCATCGGCATTCCAGAGGAAAAGCGCTCCCGGGATCATATCAATGTTTTCGAGGACCGCCTGAAAGCGACGGGAGGCGCTGTGCTCATCGTCGACGAATCGCAGGGGCTCTCTCTTGAGATGCTCGAGGAGATCAGGCTGCTCTCGAATCTCGAGACCATCAACGAGAAGCTGGTGCAGATCATGCTACTGGGCCAGCAGGAGCTCAATGAGAAGCTCAGGAGCCCCCAGCTCAGGCAGCTCAAACAGCGCATCGGGATCAAATATCACATACCGCCGCTCGACAGCAACGAGACCAGGGACTATATCGACCACCGGCTGAGAGTCGCAGGGTATGAGCCGAGAGAGAGGCCTCTGTTCACCGTATCGGCTCTTTCCGAGGTATACCGCTACACCAAGGGATTTCCAAGACTCATCAATATCGTCTGCGACAGCGTGCTCATAGCCGCATACACGGAAAACCAGAAGCAGATCACCGCACAGATGGTGCGCAAGATCGTTTCAGAGCTCGAAAGCACGTATTCGCCGAAGACTGGCGGGAGACACCCCCAGATCCTGAACCCCCGGAAATCCGAGGAAGCCCGTGTCTGGTTTGCCAGGGCCGTGTGCCTTCTCCTGCTGATCCTCGCCTCGGCCGCGGCGGTGTGGTTTTTTTATCCCGCCGGCCGGCAGCAGGGCCCGTCGGATGTGAACATGAGCTCATCTCCGCAGCCGGCATCCGGAACGGTTGATGTTGCGGCGGAACGCAAACCCGAGCCGCCGGCGCCCGCTGTCCCGGTCAAGCCCCGCACGTCGGAAAACGAGGTCTCCCATGCAGGAGCCCGCAACGCGCTTCGCATCCCGGAGAAAGAGCCCGCACCTGAACAGGTCATACTCCGAGACGAGGAAGGCGCAGGCAGAAAGTCGGCATCGCCGCCGCCCGTCGAGCCGGTAAGGCCCCAGGGAACCGTGGTCACCGTGGTTTCGGGCGACACGGTGGCGCAGCTTGCCGCCGATTACTACGGACGGTTCGACAGCGAGATACTGCGGGCCGTCAAGCAGGCCAATCCCGATCTGAGAAACGTAGATCTCATCTATGAAGGACAGAAGATATTCCTGCCGCAGGTAAACATTGCCCCCCAGGTGCTCTACAGTGTGAGCGTTGCGTCGTATCATTCCATGAACGAGGCGAAGACGGTCTTTCTCGACCTGGTCGGCAAAGGATACCAGGCTACGATTTATCCCTACCTGGACGATAACGGCAATACCTGGTACCGCATCACCATCGGGACCTTCACGGCCAGGCAGGACGCCATCAATTACTCCCGGGAGCTCCTTGACAAGGGCTTTTTCTATGCGAAACCGGTGAAGGTCAGCACGGAGGAATAGAAGATGGACTTATGGAAACTTCTCGAAAAACAGGATGTCGAGGGTCTGAACGAGGCGGCCATAACGGGAAGGCTTGACGACCATCTCTACATGTATCACATGCCGTATTCGTATACGGCCGAGCAGATCAGAAAAATCAGAACATATCTCTTTCATATGCCGGACAGAACTCCACCTCGCATTCTCATGGTGACGAGCGCACTGCCGTCTGAAGGCAAGACGGTCATCGCATCAAACCTCGCCATATCAATTGCAAAAGGGGAGGATCAGTATGTGCTGCTCGTGGAATGCGACCTCAGAAAGCCTTCGATGTACAACCTCTTCAAGTATCCCCCGTCCAAGGGAGTGGCTGAGATCCTTCAGGGCACGGCAGACGTGGCCGACTGTCTCATCAAGACTCCCATCGAGAAGCTCACCATACTGCCCGCGGCGAAGGAGGCTCCGGCGAATCCGTCAGAGCTGCTGGAATCGAAGAAGATGAGCCAGCTCATTCAGGAGCTCGCCCAGCGCTACACCGATCGTTTTCTCGTCATCGACACCTCGCCCATCCAGGCAACGGTGGACCCGAAGATCATCGCCGACCAGGTGGAAGGCATCATCATGGTCGCCAGATACCGCTACACCCGGGAGTCCGACTTCAAAATGGCTCTGGAAACACTTCCGAAGAACAAGATCATAGGGACGGTCTTGAACGCGATCGACGAGCTCCCGGCGAAAAAGTACAAATACAAGAAGTACAACTACCACAAGTACTACTGAAGGCCGCATATCGTCCCCTTATGGGGAAGGATTCATGACAGGCCTTCATCCCCGGGACGCATTCCCGGCTGTCAGATGATCTCTGGAGATGCGAGGCCTCCTGTGATATACAGAAAAGATGCTGTCTTTCCTGAGGAAAACCATTCTGCCTCCACGATGCCTGGTATGCTCGGGCAAAGACCAGGTGATTCAGGGCGTGTGCAGCCGGTGCCGAAGCGGCATCAGGCCTCTGCCAGGGCCCTTGTGCGATATCTGCGGAAAGGTCATCGGAACCCCGGGCACCTGTCTACAGTGCCAGCACCGGCCCCCCCACTTCAACAAAGTGCTCAGCGCCTGTGTGTATGAAGGCATGATTCAGGATATCATCCACCGCTTCAAGTACCGTCGCGCGACCGTGTACAAGAAGTTTCTGGCAGGCCTTGTGGCGGAGCGCATCACGGCCGACGGGGCGCCTTTTGATTTCGTCACCGCGGTTCCTCTCCACTGGTCGCGGCTGATTGAAAGGGGCTATAACCAGTCGATGCTCATCGCCCGTGAATTATCTGGATATCTGGGAAGCGATGTGAGATATGGAGTACTGCGAAAGGTCAGAAAAACTCCGAGCCAGGTAGGACTGCCGAGAACGGACAGACAGCGGAACCTCAGGGATGCATTTTCCGCAAGAGGAGTGGAGGGGAAATCGGTTGTGGTCGTCGACGATGTCATCACCACGGGGAAGACCGCGCAGGAGGTCTCGAAGGCATTGAAAAACGCCGGGGCCGCGTACGTCATCTTCGCAAGTGTCGGGAGGACCGTCTCATGGTGACGCATAGACGCCATACCGGCAAGAAGGAGCCCCGATATCTCGAGGACATCACCCTCACGGTCGACAGCGGCAGGGAGGCCGGCAGGCCGGATCTGCAGGAGGATCTCTTCGCTTCGGGCAGTTTCCTCGGCCTCTACGACGAGAAGCGGATCTTGGACAAGCTGAAGAAAGTCGGGATGACGGAGATCCTCTACCGGAAAGGCTACCGGAACCTCCGCATTCAGATCTCGAAACAGGACAACTACACCTCGCGGCTGTACGTTGATTCAGCCGACATCTCGGATAATGAGACGAGGCTCATCGAGCTGATCGTGAGGGAGGGAATTTTCAGACCGAAACAGAGCTTTGTCCCGGGATTCGATTTTAAGGAAGGGCTCTCCATGCTCCTGATCGAGTGGCTCGCCCTGCAGGACCCGAAGGCGTCCTTCTCAGCCGACAGACCCCGGCTGCCCGGACAGCAGCACCCAGGTCTCGGGGGGCTCAAGAACATGCAGGAGATCCTCTACTCGTTCGGCAGATCGCTGGGCAAGGATGCCATCATCGATATTCCGGAATACTACCACGCGGCGGTGATCTATTCTCGGATGTACTCCGAAATTTACTCCCGGAAGTACTCGTTTTTTTCGCCGGTCGACGCCGGAAAGCTTCATGCCATCATGAGGGATTTCTCCGGCGTGCCGCTGGCCGAAGTGTCCTTCGCCGTAACCTTCGACTGCCTGCTCGATGCGAGGACCGGCAAGCGGGTCCAGTGGAAGCCGTCAGAGCAGATTTATCCCATATCGGACAAGATGTACCGGTATTTCGAGAAGAAAGAATACAAGGAGATTCTCGAGAAGACGATGAACGAGCTTTCCTTTACCATGGACTGGGAGAGGTACCGGCGGTTGAAGGAACAGGGAGTGATGGATGACATATAGCTTCTCCGTGATCGGGCTGGGTAAGGTCGGGAGGGCCATGCTCGCTCTCCTGAGTGAAGCCGGCCATTGCCCCCTGTGGGCGGTGTCGTCACGCCGACCGGCGGTCAATGTCCCCGTCAGTCCCGACATACCGCCGGGACCTCAGGGATCTCAGATCGTCCTTCTCGCCGTCCCGGACAGCGTCATCGAGCACACTGCCTCCCGCATCGCAGCTCAATGGAAGGAGGCCTGCGAGGGCATCGTCTTTTTCCACCTCAGCGGCCTGTATGCATCCGATCTCCTGGAGCCCCTGGCATGGTATGGAGGCGAGGTGGGGAGCTTCCATCCTCTCCAGTCCATTCTCGATGCACAACACGCCCAGGAAGCGATCAAGGGATCGTTCTTCACATTCGAAGGGACGCCCAAGGCGCGGGAGGCGGCAGGGGATCTGGCAGCTTCACTCGGTTCCCGCCTGCTCACCATCTCCAGAGAAGACAAGATTCTCTACCATACCGCCGCGGCCATCGCCTCCAACTACCTGGTCGCCGTCGCATGCCAGGCATCCGAGCTTCTGGACGGGATGGGATTGGGGATGGAGCAGTTGATACCGCTCATGCGCGGCACACTCGACAATCTGCTCATCCACGGCAGGTCCGCCCTGACGGGGCCGATTCAGAGAGGCGACTGGAGAACGGTGGAGGCCCACATCTCGTCTTTGCGGGAAAGGTTTCCCGACATACTCCGGTCATACCTCGAGCTGGGACGATATACGGCGCGGCTCGCCGGCGGAGCATGGCCGCAGTCGCTGGATGCCGGTGCAAAGATTCTGGACCGGCGTGATCTGCAGTCACGGGTCGAAGCGATGAAGAGCAGGGGGATGAAGGTCGTTTTTACGAACGGATGTTTTGACATCCTTCACGAAGGGCATGTATCGTACCTCCAAGAGGCGCGGGGACTGGGCGATGCCCTGGTGGTGGGGCTCAACTCTGATGCGTCGGTGAAAAGGCTCAAGGGGCAGCAGCGGCCCATCAACGGCGAGGCGTCCCGCGCGGCCGTGCTCTCGGCGCTCGAGGCGGTTGATTATGTCTGCATCTTTGATGAGGACACCCCGTATGAGCTCATCCGGTCGCTTCGCCCGGACGTGCTCGTGAAGGGGGGCGACTGGGACACTGACAGGATAGTGGGCTCGGACATCGTGAAGTCCTCCGGCGGCGAAGTCTATTCCCTGGCTTTTCGGCAGGGTCACTCCACTACCGGAATCATCGACCGGATCAGGTCGGAAGATCCGGCCTAAAAGCCCATGATGAACCGCATGGAGTAGCGCCTGTCGATACGCTGGCCGGCATGGGCCCCGATCTCTTCGGCATAGGTGAGAACATCGAGCTGCACGAACCGTGCGTCGAGGCTCAGACCCGAGGTGAGGTAACCCTGATAGAGCCCCGCACGGATCGATAGAAACTTGGGTAGCCTGATCTCGGCCCCCAGGCGGATCCTCTTCGCAAAGTCGTCGTCATTATCCAGCTGGGAGAAGAGATCCACATAATCAACGGCAAAGGTCGCCCCGGCGATCCAGAATTCATGATCGAAGGCAAGGCCGATGTCCACGTGGTCGTCAAGGTCTTTCGCATCGCCCAGATCATTTCCTATGAGGTTATTGGCACATACACCGATACGTGCGTTCTCGAGTCCCACCGCGCCCAGCGAGATCATGATCCCTATGTCCGCGAGCACGCCGCTTCCACCTGCAAGATCGTCCTCGATCCTCTCGTCGAAGTCTTCCGAGACGATATCGAGAACCGTATATTCCTCGGACAGGCTCCGACGTTTGATATATTTTACGCTGGCACCCACAGAGAGTGTATCGCCGATGAAGGGATGCGCGTATCCCGCCCCGGCGCCCACATCGCTGATCACGTTGGTGATCAGCCTGGGATATTGCCGGTCTCTGACCTCCAGATCCATTCGCGCCGTGCCGATGAGACCGAAGGCGAATCTCGGCATGGCATAGGTTGGGAACAGATTGAGTCCGAGATGCGCCCTCTCTCCGATATGTTCTCTCAGATATTCGGCGGTCTCGGATTCGTCGTCGAAATCAACGTCGTGTGCATCAGAGAAGAGCGCGTATGCTTTTTCCCCGATCTCGATCCCCAGCGGGAACAGGGATGCCCGGATGTTCTGCACGCGGGTGAGCCCGGCAGGGTTGTAGAACAGGGCGTTGGCGTCGTCCGATACGGCGACGAACGCGCCGCCCATGCCCATGGGACGCAGGCCCTTGTATATGTAAGGATACTCGCCTCCCATGGCCGTGCTGGAAGAAAGGACGAGCAGTATCGCCAGGATGATAGTCTTTTTCATGCCGCCCCCTCAGTTGTAGCCCAGAAGCTCGGTTCTGATATACCCGGCGAGGTTGATGCCGGTGAAGTTTTCAATGGTTTCTCCTCCGAGAATCTTACTCAGAAAATCGCTGAATTCCCGTGCGATGTCTTCATACGGTCCCAGAACCTCGTCGAAAACATCTATTGCAGCCGAGACCTGTACGAGATCTTCCCGTAAGGATGCGAGAGTGTCGTTCTCCGGGTCGTCGATCAAGGATGAAAAATCGTCCAGGAGCGCGTCCAGCCCCGCATCGTCGGGAAAGATCTCGCGATATGCATATTTGTTGACGGGAATGTTGCAGCCGTTCAATTCAGCGGCGGCCTTGCCCACCGTGATGATGAAGTGTGCAGCCGAGGCCACTCCCATCCGGATGATATCATCCTGATCGGGCGCACGATGGTTGTCGACGTGGGATTTGAACAGTGCATCCAGAAATTCCTTGGCCTTTCCGAGATCTCCCAGCATGTCGTCCGCCGAATCGAAGACAATGAATCTCCCCCCGCCCGATTCCGATCCCGGCCGAGCCTGGCCGGTTATATCGAGAGTCAGGGCGGACGCCAGGGTATCGAAGCTGTCGCCGTCGCTCTCGTCCGAATTTTCGAGGACATAGGTGAAGTCTATTCCGGCTTTTCCCATATATGCAGATGCAAGGATCCTCGCGATTTCGTGGTCGGGGGCGAGAGGGTCGTACCCCGGTTCGAGAATGTCGGCGGCCCTCTGGTAATCACCGTCATCGATCGCTATGCGTGCAGACTCGATGTCCGCCTCGCGGCTCGAATCATCTGACACAGACTCGAGCAGATTACTGCTGCAGCCGCCCATGCAGAGAATGACAGCGACAAGCAAAGGAAGAATGGCCCCTTTCATGTTCCTCCCCTCTGTTCAGTCGTACATTGCCTGGTACATGCTATCGGTTTTTGGGGGCCAATTATTTATCTCCTGCGTGCATGCTCGGGGCGAAGGGGAACCCGCGCACGGATTCCGTTGTGAGTGGATCAGCCCAAAACGAGAAGAACCTCGGCGTCCTATGGTCCTGAGGCGTACAGGTTTGCGTTGATATCGGCCATTCTCTCTGCTATAGGCAGGCTATGGATGCATCTTTTGAGAAGAACCTGCAAAAAATTTTCCAGAGTTCGACACGTTATACAACCCAGATAGGGGAGTATATCCTGGGCTCGGGAGGGAAGCGTCTCCGCCCGAAGCTTGTCATGCTAATCGGCAGGGCGCTGGGCATATCCGACGAGAAGATCATGCCGGTGGCATATACCGTAGAGCTCATGCACACGGCAAGCCTCCTGCATGACGACGTGGTGGACGGCACGGCCATACGGCGCGCCCGGCCTACGGCCAATCAGGTCTTCGGCGACAAACCGGCCCTTCTCGTCGGCGACTTCATATCCGCTTCCGCCATAGAGACCATGTGCGGGATCGACAGCCTCGATCTCATAAGAGCAATGGTGCAGACCATCAGGAAGATGGCCGAGGGCGAGCTCAAAGAACTGGAATACGCACAGACGTTCCACGACAGGCTCGACGTCTACCTCGATATCATCTACCTCAAGACTGCAACGCTCTTCGAATACTGCGCTTATGCCCCGGGGGTTCTCGCCGGTCTCTCGGACGGCGCCCTCGACGCCCTGGTAACATACGGCAGGGCCGTGGGCATGGGGTTCCAGATTGTGGACGATATCATCAACCTCGCTCCGAGCCAGGATGACAACAAGGATCCGTTCAACGATATCCTCGAGGGGAAATCGACCCTCCCTCTGGTGATCATTTTCCAGGAAAATCCTCAGGTTCTCGACAGTGTTTCGAGGCTCACCGAGCCGGAAAAGAAAGTGCAGTTCCTCGCACCATACATCACGTCGCAGGTCCTGCAGGAGAGCAGGGACATCGCCCGGGATCATCTCGAACGTGCGCGGGATGCGCTGAGAAGGACCGGAATCCTCATGCCCGAGCTGGAGCAGATCCCTGATTCCATACTGGCGCAGCTCGAGAGGCGTTTCTGACATGACACGGCGCGACGGTTTCCTGCGTGCTCCGTCCATGCCGTTGATTTTCCAGCAGTGCAGCCCTATCTAAAATATGATCATGACACAGGGAAGAGGGCATACTCTTGGAGTACAAAGATTATTATAAGATTCTGGGAGTGGAAAGAGATGCGTCCCAGGATGAGATAAAAAAGCGCTATCGCAAGCTTGCGAGAGACTGCCATCCGGATACCTGCCGGAATGACCCGAATGCGGAGAAGCGTTTCAAGGAAATAAACGAAGCATACGAGGTGCTGCGGGACCCCGAGAAGCGCCAGAGGTATGATGCGCTGGGAAGCAACTGGCAGGAGGGGCAGTCGTTCAGACCGCCTCCGGGGTTTGAGCATATCTTCGGCTCAGACCCGTTTGCGGGCCGGGGCAGGTCGGGCAGGACCCGCTCCTTCTCGTTCGGATTCGGGCCGGGAACCTCAAAGGCGGGAGGTTTCTCCGATTTCTTCGAGTCGCTCTTCGGCGATCTGGGCATGGCGGGACACGGCGAGCCCGGCCCCTCATTCACCAGGGGCAGTGACATGGAGACAGAGGTCCGGATCTCGATCGAGGAGGCCCATACAGGAACCACCAGGGGAATTCAGCTTCAGGGGCCCGGAGGTGTGAAGAGGCTCAATGTGAAGATTCCCGCCGGTGCGCATGACGGCATGAAAATCCGCCTTGCCAGCCAGGGCGGTCCAGGAGCAGGGGGAGCAGGCGACCTCTACCTGAAGGTACGGGTTTCCTCAAACGGCAAATATCGGCTGGAAGGAAACGACATTATCGCCGATCTCCCCGTTACCCCGTGGGATGCGGCCCTGGGAACGACAAAGACCATAGAAACACCGGACGGAACATTCAGCCTGAAAGTTCCCGCCGGCATATCGTCAGGTCAGAGGCTCAGGCTCAAAGGCAGAGGGCTTGCCCATAAGGGAGATTTCTTCGCCCAGATCAGGATAATGGTGCCCAAGGACCTCACCAGCGAGGAGAAACGGCTCTTCACCGAGCTCAAGAAGGTGTCGCGTTTCACGGCGTGACCAGGCGGTGTGAAGGGGTGTAAATGAAAATGCCGGTGTCTTGCGACACCGGCATCGCGTTTGTGTATGGAATCGGGAAGATATGCCTGCGCCGGGGCTTACAGGGATTCCTCCGGAGACGTTTCTTCGACAGGCTCGAAATCAGTTTCCCCTTCCAGCTTGAGGTACGGCTGCAGCAACTCGAACTTCCGATCGCCGATGCCCCTGACCTTGGTGAAATCGTCCACAGCACCGAAGGGCCCGTTGGCTTTCCGGTAATCGATGATGTTCTGCGCGGTGGACTGGCCGATCCCGGGCAACAGCTGCAATTCTTCGATGGTGGCGGTGTTGATGTTGACCTTGCCCTTTGCCTGCTCTCCGTATGCGAGACTTCCCAAGGTAAGCAGAACGACCAAGAATGCTCCTGCCCAAATGGTACACTTCCTCACTTGCATTGTTCACCTCCTTATAGATTCGCCCTCACGGGCAATGTACATCATTGCAATGATATTCATATAGAATGATATGCCTGCCGTGACAAGAAAAAAATGTATCAAAGATAAATAAATGCCGGTGCTTTCCCACACCGGCATGGTATACGGTATCAGCTGCTTCCGACCGTCTCGGGATTCTCTTTTCCCGGCCGAACGATCGGATTGTGTTTGTAGGGCCCCGGATCGCTCCGGAATGCGGGTCGCTTTCTCTCTACACGCCGCTGTCACCTCCCATTCCCCCCGGGCTCTGCTCAGGGGTCTGGCCGGGCATTTGCTCGGGAAGCTGTTCAGGGGCCTGCTCGGGCATAGCGCCGCCCTCTTCAACGGTTATCCATCCCCGGATGGAGTCGAGGGTCTGCTGGTCCATGCCGCTCACCCGTGAGAGATCATCAACCGAGGCGAAAGGACCATTCGCCTCACGGTAGTCGATGATATTCTGTGCCAGCGTCTGATCGAGCCCCGGTATAGTGGACAGCTCTTCCACTGAGGCGGTATTGACGTTTATGGGAGTTGAGGGCATGGCCTGCTGGCCGGGCTGTCCTTCCATCGGCTGCTCGCCCTGTGCCTGGGCACCCGGCTCCATCTCTCCCTGCGTTCCCGGCTCGGTCTGTGCCTGCTGACCCTGCTGGTCGCACGAGACTGCTCCAAACGCGAGCAGGGCCGCCAGGATTCCTATCACGATCAGTGAATATTTTTTCATGTCTTTTCTCCTTAGACTTTCCGCCCTTGCAGGGCAATCTTTCCTGAAAGGCTGCGGTTTTCGTTTTCTCCGGGCATCGGTGAACGGGAAAGCGCCGGCATCATCGGCAACGGTATATTCCCGTGTATGTGCTGTCGCCCGGCCGACATGCTCCCGATATCGTTCACAGATGCCAGGGGACGTTTTCATGCATCATCTGCGGGGGCTACGAGAAATCGCTTTTTCCTTTCCCTCCTCTAGTATTCTCCGTTCTGGAACACATCACCGCTGTCCTGCTCCGGAACTGACGGCTCCTCCTGCGGGATCGGCGTTCCTTCTTCGATGACCCCGGGCTCCTCCACGGTAACCCAGTCGCGGATGGAATCGAGCCTCTGCTCGTCCACTCCGCTGACGTTCAGGAGACTGTCCACAGAATCGAACGGTCCGTTCACCTCGCGGTACTGTACGATATTCTGTGCCGTGGCCTGATCCATTCCGGGGATAGCCATCAACTCGGCGACTGTGGCGGTGTTGATGTTGACCGGTTCGACCACCGCTCCCGGAATCGGCTCTTCATATACGCCTCCCGGTGCCGTTTCCTCGCCGGATGTGCCCCCCACCTGGGTCTCCTTGGTTCCCGTACATGAAACAACGCTGGCGAGCGCAAAACAAACGATCAGGATCACTCCAGAGAAACGAGCAATTTTATTCATGATTCACCTCCCTATGTGTGTAATTCTCCTTCAGCCATCGGTGAAGATCACCGGTCGTGGCGCCTTTTCACATATACATCTTGGAACATATATCTCCCTCTGCAAGCCCTCAGGGCCGGGCACGAGCCAGCCTTTTTCCGAGATGCTCCGATCCGCCCGCGGTAAAGGACGGCTCAGTGTTCAGCCGGCCCGAGAAGATGATTCATCCGCTGCCGGCACCGGATCATCGGTTCAGAAGGCCGCCGCTCTCCTTCACGTCGAGGTGCTCTCGAATAGTGCTGAGATTTTCCTCGGTTATCCCGCTGACCTGGGTGAGTTCGTCCACTGATCCGAACGGACCGTTGGCTTGCCGGTATTCCACAATATTCCAGGCCAGAGACTGATCGATCCCGGGAACGACCTGCAGTTCTTCTGCGGAGGCGGTGTTGAGATCGATCTTTTCAGCTGTCAGGAAGTCCTGCATGGACTGAATCTTCTGCTCGTCCATCCCCTGCACCTGGGTGAGCTCGTCCACTGATCCGAACGGACCGTTGGTCTCGCGATACTGTATAATGCTCTGAACAAGAGACTGGTCCATTCCGGGAACGATCTGCAACTCCTCCGCGGTAGCCGTGTTGACGTTAATTTTTTCCACCGTGAGGTATGCCTGTATCGACTCCAGCTTCTGGTCGCTGATTCCCTGCACCTTCGTCAGGTCATCCACAGACTGGAAAGGCCCGTTGGAGTCGCGGTACTGAATGACGCTCTGCGCCAGAGCCTGATCCATTCCCGGGACCTTCTGCAGGTCTTCCGCCTTTACGGTATTGATGTTGATTTTTTCCGCGGTGAGATGTCCTTTCATGCCTTTGAGCTTCTGCTCATCCATTCCCTGTACCTGAGCGAGATCATCCACAGACTGGAACGGACCGTTCGTCTGCCTGTGCTGGATGATGCTCTGTGCCAGAGACTGGTCCATGCCGGGCACTCTCTGCAGCTCCTCCTGTGTCGCTATGTTCACGTTCACCATTTCCATTGACTGCTGCCGAGTCTGCTGCTGTGCGCCCTGTGCATAAGCGAAACCGCTTATGATGAGCATGAAGGCGATAAGCCACACCGCTGTTATTCTGTATCTCTTCATCTCCTGTCCTCCTTGTAGGATCCTTTCCTGAATACATATTCCGGAATATCTGATCGGAGGGCGATCCCCCTCCGCCCGTGTGAAGCGCTTCCGGAACGGAGAGGGAATACCGGTAAAGACACACCGGTATTCCCTCTCGTGTCATACATTACTGGTCTTGTGCCTCTCGAGAATCAATACCCGGTAGAAGGAGACTCTCCGGGCATAGGCTCGCCCATGGGCTGTTCAGGCTCCATCGGCGCAGAAGGCTCCATCGGCTGGGTCTCCTGCAGCTCGCCTACGGTGATCTGCTCGCGCAAGGCGTCGAGCTTCTCGTTGTCGATGCCCTCAACGCTGATGAGCTCCTCCACTGAACCGAACGGACCGTTAGCCTCCCGATAATCGATGATGTTCTGCGCCAGCTCCTGATCCATGCCGGGAAGGCTCTGGAGCTCCTCCACAGTTGCGGTATTGATGTCCACTTTCTCCATTACCTGCCCAGATCCATCCTGGCCTGCTCCCATTCCACCTTCCTCACCCGCTGCATACGCCATGCCGCCGAAACTGAGCATAACGATCAGGGCACCTATCACCATAAAGGTATACTTTTTCATGTCCTATCCTCCTTATTATTTTTCCCTATAAGGACACCCTGTGAGAATTCAGGGTGATGTCCTGTCTTTTGTACAGTCATAACGGTTTCGCTCTGCATGAATTTCCATCGTAATAACTGTCGGGGGGTTTTTGCTTATGAAGCCTGCATTCTCGGCTTCGGCAACCTCCTGATCCGCTGAGGCCATCGGCTCCCGGAAGCTCTTCTCCTCGCCGGGCGATTTCCCGCTTCTGTCAGGTGACGGTCGCCCTTTGCCCGAGAATGCGGCAATGGCAGTGTTGGATATTATATGTATTTCTTCTGCTCCATAAACGACGCCACTTCGGGTGAACGAATCAGACAAAAACCCTGGTCCCTGAGGCGATCCTTTTTGGGGTTCACCCTCCTCCTTGCTCTGCACAAGAGGATTTCTCTACAGATAATAAGATAGCCCCTGCTCTTGTAATCTCAAGAATTATGCCCTGGGCGACAGGGGTGGCGGGTGCGGCTGCCCTTGACAAATAGGATCAGAACTATATTATTGAATTGTATTATGAATTTTGATTTGCGCCAATACTGTCATTCCATGGAATGAATATCTGCTTTCTTCAGCCAATAACCTGATGAGGATGTCTTTCAAGAGTCATCCGGGTGCAGCGGGAATACGTGGATAAGGAGAATAAGCCATGGGTGAACCGTTTGCAGTGCGGGACTGCGCATTGATCGCCATAGCCACGGGCCAGTATGCCAATACTCTGACAGAGCTGCGTGACAGGCTGGAAATCATACCGGCCAGCTGTATCTATTATCACTTCTGGGGAGGGCTCCTGCGGCCGAAATTCGACAACCCGGAATATCAGAATGATTTCGCCATATGGGCCTATCAGGGCCTCCGTGACAAATCTCTTGCAGAGCGGCTGGCCCTGATCGATCCCTCGAAATATCATGAGCTCGAAGATCTTCGGGGGGAGCTCATCGATACGATCGAAGAGCGCATCGATGAAAGTGAGATTCTCCCCTGGATGAAGGCGACGCAAAGGTTCTATTTCGTCCGGTCCCAGACCGTAGTGTTCGATACCAAGGTCAGGCTGGATACACCCGAAGAGCTGGGTGAACACATACCGCATATGTCACTGGGGAGCATTTTCTACCATTTCATCGACGCCCGGAGGCGTCCGCCGTGGGGCAGGGACGATTTTTCCCACTGGGTATCGGATTTCGGCGATACGTACGCGGAGCTGGCGGAGCAGATATCCATAGTCGACCCGTATTTCATCGCCCTTGGCGAACTCAGGGAAGAGCTCGCCCGGGTGTTCTCCGCTCATGCCCCGCAAGGAGGTGAGTGATGGCCACTCTCCTTCAGCAGTACGAGAGGGTCGTGGGAACCGAGGTCATCGACCAGCTGTGGCAGTTGGCGAGGCTCCTCGACGGCATGCACATCGTTCACATCAACTCCACCAGGGCGGGAGGCGGGGTCGCCGAGATTCTTCACCGGATCATCCCGCTGAAGCATGAATTGGGCATAGACACCACGTGGGAAACGATCACCGGAGACGCCGACTTCTTCCAGTGCACCAAGCTCATGCACAACACGCTTCAGGGTAACCGCATCGATATCCCCGACCTGCTGCTCAGGCATTATGAAAATATAAACACAGAGAATGCGACCCGGTTGAAGGGCCTGCTGGAAGACGCCGATATCGTGTTCATTCACGACCCTCAGCCCGCCGCCATGATTGAGAGCATTCCCTCAAGGAAGGGTAAATGGATCTGGCGGTGCCATATCGATGTCAGCAGTCCGTACCGGCCCGTGTGGAAATACCTGAGGGATTTCGTGAGAGGCTATGATGCGAGCGTCTGGTCGCTCTCGGAGTTCGCGCAGAGGCTTCCTCATCCCATGTATCTCATCCCTCCGAGCATCGACCCATTGAGCGACAAGAACTCCGACATGAGCGAAGAAGAACTCGCAAACGCTTATGCCAGGTGGGGGATCGACCCCGACAGGCCGGTCATCACCCAGATATCACGCTTCGATCGCTTCAAGGACCCTCTCGGTGTGGTCCGCGCCTATCGGCTGGTCAAGGATTTCATCCCGGTCCAGCTCGTGCTCGCAGGCGGGGGAGCAACCGACGACCCGGAGGGCGAAGAGGTTTTCAACGAGGTCAAGGCGAGCGCCGGAGACGATCCTGATGTGCATATCCTGCTTCTGCCCCCGGATGACCACCGCACCATCAACGCGCTTCAGCGGATATCGGATATCGTTCTGCAGAAATCCACCCGGGAGGGCTTCGGGCTGACCGTGACCGAGGCGCTCTGGAAAGGCAAGCCGGTCATCGGGGGCGATACCGGCGGGATAAGGCTTCAGGTGGTCAACCATCATACCGGGTTTCTCGTCAACACCCCCGAAGGGGCGGCGCTTCGCATTCGCTACCTCCTGAAGCGCAGAGACAGACTCGAGGAAATGGGTCAGAAGGCCAGGGAGTTTGTCAGGGAGAATTTTCTCATAACCCGGCATCTGAGGGAATACCTCACGTTGGTTGTCGCAATCACGAACGAAAACCGAGACAGGATCGAGCTGTTATGAGCGGCGCTGCGAAGTCGTCAAGACCGGAAGTGACCAATCTGCCCTATTTCTGGGACACCCTGTCCCGGCATCGTCACCGGCTTCTGGCTCTCGATTATGACGGTACGCTCGCTCCTTTCAGGATCAACCGCATGCAGGCGTACCCGTATCCGGGCATCTCCGGCATTCTCGCCCGGATTTCCCGCCATCGGGAGACCACTCTTGCCGTGGTTTCGGGCCGTCCTCTGGCCGAACTGGCGATACTTCTGGGCTCCTTTGACGGTGTTGTGATCGGCAGCCACGGCATGGAGACACGTTTTTCGAACGGGAATGTTGTCGCCCGGGTGCCGGATCGGGACCAGAGGGAGGGGCTTATCCGTGCGCAGGCCGCGGCGGAGGAGAGAGGCCTACAGGCTCTGATCGAGGTCAAGCCCGCCAGCGTCGCGCTTCATACCCGCGGGCTCGAAGCCTCACAGGCATCGCGGATAGAAGGAGAGATTGCAGATACCTGGAGCTCCATATCCGGACAGCACCGGCTTGAAGTCCGGAGGTTCAACGGGGGGCTGGAAGTGCGCTCCACGGGATGGAACAAGGGCAACGCGCTGGCCGAGCTTATCCGGGGCATGCCTGAGGGAAGCCTGTGCGTGTATATCGGTGACGACGACACCGACGAGGATGCCTTTCTCGCGATCCAGAGCGCCGGGTTCGGCATCCGGGTGGGCGATCCGGTGGTTCCGACGGCCGCACGGGGGTTTCTGCACGATATTCCTTCGGTCAGGGCATTTCTGCAGACATGGTCCGCCATACCGCCCGTCGACAAGGAGAATATGTCATGGACTCGGGACGGCTAGTCGTTGTGTCCAATCGTCTGCCCGTGGTGATCAAAAGGGCGGACTCGAGCCAGTGGCAGGTGAAGCCCGGATCCGGGGGGCTCGTTACCGCCATGGGCCCGGTTCTCAAACACCGGGGTGGATTATGGATCGGCTGGCTCGGCATTCCCCAGGAAGACTGCCCGGCCGAGAAACGTCTGAGCGGTCTGCTTTCGGCGGGAACGAACCGGACAGGCTATTCACTGAGGTATGTACATCTCTGCAGGGAGGAGATAGAAAAATACTACCACGGTTTTTCCAACGAGATTCTCTGGCCCCTGTTCCACGACCTCTTCAGCCACTGCAATTTCGATCCCATGTACTGGGAAACCTATCAGCGCGTGAACCGGAAGTTCGCCGAGCACGTCATGGAACACACCCGCAAAGGCGACTACCTGTGGGTTCACGATTACCAGCTGATCCTGGTCGCAAGGGAGCTCAGGAGGCTCGGGCTGGACCGGCAGATCGGGTTTTTCCTCCATATCCCGTTTCCCCCTCTCGACATCTTCCTGAAGCTGCCCTGGAGATTCCAGATCCTGGAGGCGCTCCTGCAGTACGATCTCATCGGATTCCAGACGGCGCGGGACCGGAGGAATTTCATCGGCTGCGTGCGCGCGCTCCTGGGCTGCCGGGTATCGGGCAGGGGGCAGGTGAACACCATCCAGATCGATGACCGGCAGGTGCTTGCGGGCTCGTTCCCCATCAGCATCGACTACCGGGAGTTCGCCGACTTCGCCAAGACCCAGGAAGTGGCGGATCAGGCATGGATCATTCATGCAAACCTGCCTCGAAGGCAGATCATCCTGGGCGTCGACCGGCTGGATTACACCAAGGGCATACCCCAGCGCCTGATGGCATTCGAGAACGCGCTCGCGCGATATCCCGAAATGAGGAGGAAGGTCACCCTGCTCCAGGTGGTGGTACCCAGCAGGCAGGGCGTAGAGGAGTATGAGAAGCTCAGACACGAGATCGAGCGGCTCGTAGGCGAGATCAACGGCAGATACACCGAGGTGGGCTGGACCCCGGTCCACTACATTTTTCGGTCCCTGCCCCGGAAAGAGCTGGTAGCCTATTACCGCACGTGCGAGATCGCGCTCGTCACGCCCCTGAAAGACGGCATGAATCTCGTTGCCAAAGAATACTGCGCAAGCAGCACGGATGGAAACGGGGTCCTGATCCTGAGCGAGTTCGCGGGAGCGGCCGCCCAGTTCTATCCAAACGCCCTGCTCGTCAACCCCTATGACCTCGAAGGCGTTGCGGATGCCATTTACCGGGCGGTCACCATGGACCAGGAAGAGAGGAGGGCCAGAATGAGACTGCTCCAGGCCTCGATTCAGAAGTACGATATCGTGAACTGGGTCAACTCCTTCCTGCGGGCGGGCATCTCCAAGGACCTCAACGACTTCCCGCAGATGGAGTTCTTCGTGCCCAAGCAGTGACCCTCGGGCCCCAGCTCCTCGCCGTTTGAATCCATGAGCATGACCATGCCGTCGAGGGCGTCCCCGGTGGACGCGATGAGCGAAACCGTGGGCGCGGAGTGCGAGCTGCTGCCCGGGCATCTGGCGAGCGCCGGTATGGCACACAGCACGAACGCAAAGAGAAATCCGCTGATTTTTCTTATTGAGATTCCTCCCCCTGAAGCTTTTTTATGCTTGGCCACCATGAAAAGCCTGTGGTATTGGAAGGCCCCTGATGTCATCCGAACGATCTTATGTCTTCTGAATTGTTTTTGAATAAACATTACCGGCGCATACCAGCTCAACCTTGAAAAAACCATAACCAGTCAGAAAACGTAAAAAAGAGAAGAGCGGTATGGGGAAGCAGGCCGACCTGTCCGCAAAGGCGGATATCTCCGATAATCACCCAAAATTGCCCAAACGGAGTCATTGCCTACAAGCGCTGGCCGCCTTGGGTTCCTCCGACATCATGTCAAACGCTATACATCTATTTCCAGAAACATAACAGCCGACCGCCGCATGATCCATGGGCACGGTTCGTGCTTGAATCCAGGCCAAAGGCCTTCAGGTGAGAACGGGCGGAAAGAATCTGGAACCAGAAAAAGAGGTGTATCTATGAGCAACACGATGCTGAAGGGACTGATATGGGCGGTCTTCTTGGCCGTGTGCCTGAGCGCGTGCGGGTCCGAGACATCCGGTGAAGACAGCGGCGGTAATGGCGATATCGGGCTTCACAGCTTTACCGGAGATGTGCGATCGTGTACTCCCTATCTCGGGTCCAGCAGCCTGGACCAGTGGTCTGACTGGGACCCGGACAGCGCCGGGAGCGTTCTCGGAAAACTGTTTAACCCCTCAGACGGTAAAGACGAGTGCCTGTATACACATTTTGTAACCCTCGATGACCATATTGAGATGGTCAACCGTTTCAGAGGCCATTGGGATGAGAACGGGGTGCATACCATGGACGGCGTGACGGCCACGGTGGATACCGATGTCACGTCCGTCATTATCCCGTACCTCGGCCAGTACTTCTTCGGCGGGATGTCTGTGGCGGTGGACCGCATGATTACCCTGGAATCCGGCTCCCTGACAATCTGCATGGCCTTTGCGATCGACGGCGGCCTGGAGACCGTTGTGGAGCGGTATGAGATCGGCGATGCCGTGGCCGGAGTCTTCTATGCCGTGAGAGACGGCGATTACCGGGGCGTATGGCAGGCGAGCGTGAGAGACGCAAGGACGCAGTTCATGTGGGAAGGCGATACTGTCGAAAAATGGTTCCGGTTATCGCAATGCACCGACACAGAAGGCAACTGGGAGGTCATGGGCGGCGGCAGTGTCGCCGACGAAGGAGCGATGATGGCATTCATGGCCCGCAACCACGCGAATTCCGCTTCTGAGGACGAATACTATCTCACCATAAGCCTGCAGGACCTCATGAACGGCTCCATGCCTGATGCCGGCATCTTCGATGCGGGCGCGAACCCGCCGGACGGGAGCGCGGAACAGGCGTATATCACGCCAGGAGGGAGCGAATGCTTCGGTTTTCTGGGCCTGTTCGAGTACCCCAACGACGTTGACGAGCTGAGTTGGCTGAACTGAAGGCGCCTCGTTGATCTCCTGCCGGCGACTCTTTCCCGAAGCTCTTTTCTGAAGACCCAGGCAGGGAGGATCATCTGTCTGCGAGCAGACCGGGCAGTATCGAAACCCATCCCCGGGGAAAATCCCGCGCAAAAGACGTTTCGGCATATTCATGAAGGAGGCGGTCTTCCGCAGTTGCGGGCAGGTACACCGAGATGCCGGTAAGATCCGAGTTCACTGCGGCGTGACGGATCATGAATTGCCTGCGAGACGAAAGCGATTCCAGCTCCGCATCGCCCAGAGCCCCGGCCAGCGGCAGCAAATCGATCATGGGATATCTGCTCCGGTGACGGCCGGGGATGGAGCGAGCATCTCTCCCCGCTTTCCTGATCGCGGGCAGCAGCGCCGGGTCGCTCACAGCCCGCTGGAAGGATTCGACAAATGCCTCGAAATCATCACCCAGATCGAGTGCTGCGGCGGAAAGAGCGAACTGGCGGAAACCCCCGTAGGTGTCCCGGTAGGCCTCCACGGCGTCTCCGGCTATGTCCTGAGGCGTGAGGGCCTGCCGCCGTCCCAGCCTCCTGAGCAGCAGTGTGTAATCCAGACCCATGGTGGGGACAGCGGTCTGGTTGCTCACCAGATACCGGGTGCAGTCCTTCAGCTCCCAGGCGGTCTCGATATCCCCCATGGAGCACATGTCCAGCACGAGCACGTCCACCGGCTCGTCTTGAAGCGCCTGTCTGAGGCCCTGAATCTCGAAGCCCCTGAAGTACTCGCCCGATCGGTTCTCTGCCTGGGGGAGGATGCCGGCTGCATTCCCGAACCAGCCGCTGCCGTGGCCGGCGATGCACAGGAGATATCTCTCGGAGGGAAAGTTGTCCTTCACGTAGCGGACGAACCGGGAAAGGGTCCGGCCGTCGACGGCATCGAGATTGGCATGCTCTCTTCCGCGAAGGGGCAGGAGGTATCCCGGTTTTTCCGCGAGCACGGCGCGGATGCGCTCCCCGGTTTCCCGGCCGTGCCGTCCGAGTACGTAATAGCCGCCTTTTTTCTCGTAGTGCTCCAGAATGAAATCCCTGTCACGGGGATCCTGCAGGCGGGCCGTGATCGACCGCTCGAAACGCCCGGCTTCCACTGAACGGGGGATATCCACATCGATCGGGCTCCGGATGACGTCCAGATAGTCTTTCTTGGTGACGACGAAGAGCCTGCTCCCTTTCCATGCAGTGAGCGGGCTGTCCCGGGAGATGTCGTCGTCACGGTCGATGAAAACCACCATAGGGGTGTCGGCCACGGCCGGCGACCCTTCACAGATCTCGCGGAGATTCTCCAGCTGATCCCGTTCCAGGGAGTTGTCACCTGCCAGGTAAAACGCCAGAGTCCAGCTTTCCCGAGACAGAGGCTCTGCAGGAGAGAAGAGGCGCTGCATGATCTCCGGTATGCCGTCCGGGTACCGCACGAGGATGCCCGCGACCGCTCCCGCAGCGATAATGGCCACTGCCGCCGCGATGAATACTCTTCTCACGATACCGCCCTCTCTCTTCCAGGAAGGCCGCCAAACCCCACCGCACGTGGTGCGGCGACGATTACGGCCCTTCTCTGCGCAAGAATGAGCATATCATCCTCGGAATATCAACGGGAAACCGCGCACCCTGAGTATTCCCATCCCGGTTTTTACCGCAGAAGGTGATTTTTTCGGGCTCCCGCCCATGTCCGTTCAACTCCTTCCAAGACAGGACCGTTCCGCGATTTCTTCGACTCATGGACAAAAACGAGGCCGATGCCTGATCATAACCGGTTTATCGATATTCACCCGGCATTTTTCAAAGTAAATATTCTTGATAAATCCATGCGGTGTCATTACTTTTCACATACTATGGCATATTGCTATCCATGAGGCAAAAAATATGCTACCCTATGAAATCATTCACAGAACGAGAAGGTGCAGATCATGATGTTCACGAATGTAGCGGACGTACAGGACAAGCTGGAGAAGGCGGACTATATTACGTCCAGGGAGATCGCGACCGTGGTGTTTCTCGCAGAGGCCACCAACAAGCCGATCCTGGTGGAGGGTCCGGCGGGGGTGGGCAAGACGGAGCTCGCAAAGGCTGTGGCCAGGGCGCTCGATCTTCAGCTCATCCGTCTCCAGTGCTATGAGGGGCTTGACGAGGCTAAGGCCCTGTACGAGTGGGAATACGCCAAGCAGCTGCTCTATACCCAGATGGTCAAGGAGAAGATCCATGACGTGATCGCGGGCGCCGGGACTCTGTCCGATGCGGTGGAGAAGATCGCATCCCAGGAAGACGCCTTTTTCTCCGAGCGGTTCATCCAGCCCAGGCCGCTGCTCCAGGCTATCACCTCCTCGAAGCGGGTGGTGCTTCTCATCGACGAGGTGGACAAGTCGGACCCGGAGTTCGAGGCTTTTCTGCTGGAGCTCCTGAGCGATTTCCAGGTGTCCATCCCGGAGATCGGCACGAAAAAGGCCCTCATGATACCCTTTGTAGTGCTCACTTCGAACAACTACCGCGATATGAGCGATGCACTGAAGCGGCGCTGTATCCATATCTACATCGATTATCCCGAACGCGATCTCGAGCTCAGGATCGTCAGGCTCAAGATCCCCGGCATCAGCGAGCGGCTCTCGGACAGGCTCGTGGATTCGATCCGGGCGATCAGACAGCTCGATCTCAAGAAGAAGCCCTGCATCTCCGAAACCCTCGACTGGGCGCGCTCGCTCATGGCGCTGTCCGTGGAAGAGCTCACGAACGAGGTGCTGGTGGACACCCTGAACATGATCTGTAAGTACAAGGCGGATTCGGAGACGGTCAAGGCGAACATCGCAGGCCTCATGGGTTAGGTTTTCCCCTATGGTCAATGCCATCCTGAAATTCGTGGCATGCTGCAGAACTGCAGGATACCGCATCTCGACCTCGGAGGTCGTGGACTGCCTCAATCATCTGCAGCTCATCGACATGCTCGAAGAGGAGGACTTCAGGGCCGCGCTCAGAGCGAACTTCGCCAAGAGCAGGCGGGAGCAGGCCCAGTTCGACCGGCTCTATCACCTCTTTTTTCATGAGCTCAGGCAGGATATCGACCTGGATGACGCCGACTCCATGACGGAAAAGATGGAGGACGTTCTGCAGGCGCTCCAGGAGCAGGCCAACGGCGACCGTTCCCGCCGCGCGATTCTGGACTTTCTCTCCGGCGACCCTATGGGTTTCTTGGAGATCATGCGCAGGCTCCAGAACGAGGAGGTGAATGTGAGCCAGGGCAGGAAGTTCAACCTGGGCCCCCTTGCCAGCAGGCTCCAGGTCATGGTCCAGCTCAACGATGTCAGGGGCAGGGTGGAAAGGATCCTCGAAGACAACCCCTTCCACTACGCAGCTGAGACCAGACGCGGTCTCGCCCGCCGCTTCGAATCCCAGCTGGAAAGGGCCTACGAGCTTCTCTTGCGGGAATCTCGCCCCCACAACGAAAGCCTGAAGCTGGCACGGACTCACGAACAGTATCTCCGCCAGCTGGGAGAGAGGCCCTTTGCCTCGCTCACTCCGAAAGAGATAGAACAGGTGAGGGAGGTGATCGACCGGCTGGTGAGAAAGCTCAAGGACATTGTCTCGCGGCGCTATGCAGCGAGCAGCAGAGGCGTTCTGGACGTGAAGAAGACTTTGAGGAGGGCAGACAGATACCTCGGCATACCCATGGAGATCAGGTTCAAAAAAAGGCCCCCGAAGAAGGGCAAGGTCGTGACCCTGTGCGACATCTCTTCTTCCGTGTGGGCTGCGGCCCGGTTCATGCTCAATATTCTCTACTCCCTCCAGGAGTGCTTTACCAAGGTCAACAGCTTCGTGTTCGTTTCCGGCCTTGCAGAAGTGACCGATATTTTCGAGAACGAAGAGATCAACCACGCCATCGAGAAGGTTCTCAAGGAAGTGGATATCGACTATCTCGCCCAGACAGACTACGGCGAGACCTTCCGGCAGTTCAGGGACAAGCATATGGACGCGCTCAACAAAAAAACCACGCTCATCATCATCGGCGATGCCAGGTCGAACTATTTCCACCCCGAGGACCGGATCCTGGAGGAGATGAGAGAGAAGTGCCGCAGGCTCATCTGGCTCAACCCCGAGCCCGAGAGCTCGTGGAACACCGGCGACAGCGAAATGTTCGCCTACAAACCTCACTGCCACGAGCTCAGGGAGTGCAGGAACCTCAACCAGCTCGTGGATTTCGTGGAAGAGCTGATCCTGTAAGCGAGCGTCCCGGGTAAAGAGTTCAAGGCCGGGCCGGCGACATACCGATTTGCCGTGGGCGCTTCAAGGAGGCCGCATGATACTTAATGATGAGCTGAAAGGTTTGAAAGAGCTGGCCGCCCGGTTCGCCGCAGGCCGTATCGCGACACGGTCCGATCTCCATCAGAGTATGGACTTTCCTCCTGAACTGCGCGAGGCCATGTCACGTGAAAACCTCTTCGGGATCGGCATCCCGGTGGCATACCAGGGCATGGGCGGCGGCTGGCTCCATATGGCGGTGACGGGACAGGCCCTGGTGGAAAACGGATACAGCCTCGGGGTCGCACTGTCGTGGCTCATGCACGTTCTCGTTTCACGGTTCGTGTTTTTCGGGTTCGGCACCGACCAGCAGAAGATGTCCCATCTGCCCGCTTTGGCGAAAGGGGCGTGTACGCCCTGCCTCGCTGTTTCGGAGCCCGGGGTGGGGGGGCACCCGAAGCACCTCGCCACAACCGCGCGCAAGACAGGCCATGGCTACCGCATCACGGGCGAGAAGGCCTATCTGACCAACGGGCCCATCGCGGACGTGTATGTGGTGCTTGCCGTCACCGGGAAAGACGGCGACAGGAAAAGCTACTCCGCATTCATCGTGCCTTCCGATACTCCCGGGCTGAGAAAGACCGGGCCCATGGATCTCGGATTCCTCAGGCCCTGCCCGCACGGAGGGATCGTTCTCGACGAGTGCGAGGTTCCCCGGGAGAATATCCTGGGCAGAGAAGGGCTCGCCTATCAGGAGATAGCCATGGCCTTCCGCCTGATCGAGGACGTCATGATGATGGCCCCCTTTGTCGGAGGCGCAAGGGCCCTGATCTCTCTAGCGGCAGCCTCCCTGAAGGAGGAAGGGATCAGACCGTCGAGTGAGGTTGCGTCTCTTCTGGGAGAGACGATCTCCTCTGTCGATTCTCTCGAAATACTAGCGTACGAAGCAGCCAATGCGCTGGACCAGTATCATATCAACCATCCCGGCCTCGCCTCGGTGAGCCTTTTCATGAGGCGTACCGCAGGGCTGGTTCACCAGCGGATCGAAGAAGTCGTGCAAAAGACGGGCATCCGCATGAGTGAGCCTTTTCTGCCTCTTTCCCGCGACATTGCTTCAGCGCTGCGCATCGCGGCCAATGTGGCCGGGATCAGGCAGAAAAAGCTCGGGATGTCCCTGCTGTGCTGAGAGCCGCCCGCCGACAGCCGGGCCCGGCGAAGTTTTCCTTCATGACGTTTAGGGCCTCGCAGAATACGAGAGAGCCTTTGAACCCGCGCTCGGGAACACGGACACATACAATGAGCTCTTCGACGCCTTCCTGAAGATCTGGAGAAATAACCGTGATCTGTTCAGAAAGCTGAATAGGTCCTGAAAAAGCCGGGCCATGCTCCGCTCCGAGCCGGTTATACCGGAAAAAACCCGACAAGCTTCCGATTTGCTCGATATTTTTGTGTTGATACCCGGGCAGGGTAGTGCTAGGGAAATGTGAATTATTATGCTTTTCCTTTCGGGTAAATGAGCCGAAGGGAATGAATATGGTTTCTTTTTCTTTTTGAGGTGAACTCTTATGACGGGAGATCTGAGATTCGGTTTACTGGATCGGGCCGAGTCTGCCCGAGAAAACGGACACCCAGCCCAGGTGCGCATGAGGGGAGGGCTCGACTATCTGTTTCTGGCCTCTCTGCAGGTCGTTCCCAGTGCTCTTCTCGTGATCAAGGACGGGAAGATCCTTTTCGCGAATGCGGCCGTGAAGGATCTTTTTGGCTTGCATCCTCACGACATCCTGAACGCTACCCCGGATATCCTTGCGGCGGAGCCCGACGGCGGCCGCCGGATCAGGCAGATGGCTGAAGAGGCAGTCCTGAACTCTCATGCCGTAACCGGTCGGCTGGCATGCATAAGCGCCGACGGCGGTGCGGTCGTCTGCGAAGCTTGCCTCAAGCCTGTTTCCACGCAGGACGGCATGTACCTTCTGGCGGCCTTCCAGGACATCACCGAACATGTCCGGTTGCAGGAATCCCTGAAGAAAAACGAGGAAAAATACAGAAACCTTCTCGAGACAATCGGCGCAGCCTATTTCGAGATGGACGCCTTGGGCCGCTTCACCTTTTTCAACGATGCCTTCCTGAGCGGGATCGGCTACCGCGAAGAAGAAGTCAGGACCGCGAGCTACCGCCGATTCATGGATGACAATACAGCGAAAAGACTGCGTGAGCTCTTTCTCGACCTGTACCGCACCGGCAGATCGCCGCTGTACTTCGAGGCCGAGGTCATTCGAAAGGACGGAGAAAAGATATTCGTAGAGACATGGGTATCACTCATGAAGGACGAGTCGGGGAAGTTCAGCGGGGTTCAGGGCATCGCCCGCGACGTTACCGAGCAAAGGCGTGCCCGGCTTGCCCTGGAGGAAAGCGAGGAAAAATACCGGCTTCATTTCACCGCTGTCTCGGATGTCATCTATACCGTCGCCCCGGACTATACTATTCTGAGCATTTCCCCGAGCATCGAGCATTTTCTGGGATATACTCCGTCCGAGCTGATCGGCAGACCGTTCCCGGAGGTGAATCTCGTCGCTCCCGAGTATGCGCAGACTCTCATCGACAACGCCCGGAAGGTCTTTTCCGGGCAGAAGACCGAGTCTTCGCTCTACGCCTTCGTCGCAAAGGACGGGACGAGAAAATACGGGGAGATCAGCGCTGCTCCGATCATGCGCGATGGTCGGGTGGCCGCCGTTCTCGGCGTGGCGCGCGATGTCACGGAGCGGATTCGCGCCGAGAAGGCAATGCTAGAGAGTGAGAAGAGGTTCCGGGATATCTTTGACAATGTGTCGGACTATCTCTATTTCCACTACCTTGACGGCCGCCTGAACATTGATGAAACCAACAAGGCCGGGAGAACGGGATGGGATTTTGCGAAGGACGATCATGGAATGATCAATATCAAGGATATCATGGAGCCGAAATACCGGCATGAGTTCGATGCGTATATCGACAGGGTTCTGCGGAATGGGGTGGACGAGGGTTACATCTCCGTGCTGGACGCCGATAAACGGGTGAGAGTGCTGGAATATCGGAATTCTCTCGTACAGGAAGAAGGAAAGGTCATCGGGGTGCGGGGCTCGGCCCGGGATATCACCGACCGCCTCCGTGCGGAAGTCAGGCTGAAGAAGAGCGAGGAAAAGTACCGGACGATCCTGGAGGATATTCAAGACGGCTATTATGAGGTCGATCTGGGCGGGAACTTCACCTTTTTCAACGACTCCATGTGCCGGATGCTCGGTTATGGCCGGGACGAGATGATGGGCATGAACAACCGATCGCTCATGGACGAGGCCTGCGCGAAGAAAACCTTCCAGGTATTCAACCGGGTTTTCAGAACAGGCACGCACGACAAGGGGTACCGGTGGGATCTCATCAGGAAGGACGGGGCGAAGGTCCACGTGGAGACCTCGATCTCGCTGATGCGGGACAACGAGGGTAATCCGCAGGGTTTCAGAGGCATCTGCCGGGATATCACTCAGCGGGTCCAGGCGGAGGAAGAGCGAAAGAAACTCGAATCCAGGCTTCAGCAGGCGAGGAAGATGGAGGCCATCGGAGCTCTCGCAGGAGGCGTGGCTCACGACCTCAACAACATCCTGAGCGGTCTTGTCAGCTACCCGGAACTCATTCTCATGGACCTCCCGGAGAATGATCCGCTGAGGAAGCCCATTTCGGTCATCCGGCAGTCCGGGGAGAAGGCCGCGGCGATCGTCCAGGACCTTCTGACCCTTGCGCGCCGGGGGGTAACCACAACCGAGGCGGTGAACATCGGGTCTATCATCGAAGACTACAGGAAATCGCCCGAATTCATGAAGCTCGAAACTGAACACCCCGATGTCGAGATCTCCGTGGTCTGCGATGAAGATCTGCTGCCCGTCATTGGCTCACCCTTTCATCTCTCCAAGGCCATCATGAATCTCGTCACCAATGCCGCAGAGGCCATTCATGACCGGGGCGCGATCACCATCAGCGTCCGCAACACCTATCTCGACACCCCGGTCAAAGGCTATGACATCGTGGCCGAGGGCGAATACGTAGCCGTCTCTGTCTCAGATACCGGGGCAGGCATATCGGAAGAAGACCTCGAAAGAATATTCGAACCGTTCTACACCAAAAAGGTCATGGGCAGGAGCGGTACGGGCCTGGGCATGACGGTCGTGCTCGGGACCGTCCAGGACCACAAGGGCTATATCGAGAGTGAGAGCGCGGAAGGAAAGGGTACCACGTTCACGCTCTATCTGCCTGCAGCCAGGGTCGATACGGAGAAGGAAAAGCCCCGGGACATGACAAACTGTCTGGGCAGGGGAGAGAGCGTGGTCGTGGTGGATGATGTGGAGGTGCAGCGGGAGATCGCAACGCAGATGCTCACTCGGCTCGGGTACTCGGTGCGCTCGTTTGCCAGCGGGGAGGAAGCCGTGGAATACATGAAGGACCACTCCGCTGATCTCATGATTCTCGACATGATCATGGACCCCGGGATTGACGGGCTCGAAACATATCGGCGAGTGCTCGAATATCATCCCGGCCAGAAGGCCATCATCGCGAGCGGATACTCGGAGACCCAAAGGGTGCGCGAGCTCCAGCTGCTGGGTGCAGGCTCGTATATCAAAAAACCCTATCTCATCGAGAAGCTCGGCATTGCGGTGCGCACAGAACTCGACCGCTAGCCGGAGCCGTTCCCGAGTTCCGGTGGCGGACGGCAAAAAACACTTATCGTATCATCATGCTCATATCATATGATATTATCTCCCGGTATTTTGCCTCGAGCCGTCGCTGTCATAATCGTGGCATTCAATCAATTGATTTTATGGTATAAATTATCTTATCTCATGGACGGCAATCAGGCTGCTGCTTGAGATTGAACCGGATAATCACTTGTGATAATTATCATATCGCTGTTGTATGGGGAGAAATCACCGGATCTCGAGAAAATCAAAGCGTTTCGCATGAAAAGGAGGTGCGCGGATGGGAAACTACCGTGAGACATCGATGGGGGCGATCTTTCAGAACCGGGTGCAGGAACTCGGCGAGAAGGCGTGTGTGGCATACAAGAACGCGCAGGGGGTATACACGGACATCTCGTGGAGGCAGATGGACGAGATGGTGAGAAAGGTGGGGTATTTTCTGCTGTCAAGGGGCATCAAGCCGGGGGACAAGATAGCGCTTTTCTCGCCGAACCGCTATGAGTGGTGGGTCACCGATCTGGCCATTCTCTCTATCGGAGCGGTCAATGTGCCGATCTACGCCACCAACTCGGCTGTGGAGGCGAAGTACATCATAGAGAACTCGGACTCGGTGATATGCTTTACCGGAGAGAAAGAGCACCTGGACAAGGTCATGGAGGTCAGAGACAAGCTCCCCGGGCTCAGGGAGATCATTGTCTTCGATGACCTGAAGTCTTCTGTCGAAGGCGTCATCGACCTGAAGGAGGCCATGAAACAGGGAAGCGCGTTCGACGGCAAGGCCGGGTTCGAGGAGCGGCTGAAGGGCATCAACCCGGACGATATGGCAACCATAATCTACACATCCGGAACCACGGGAGACCCAAAGGGGGTCATGCTCTCGCACAACAACTTTATCTCGAATGTCAATCAGCTCTATTCGGTGGACCCGGAGCTCTTCAAGGAAGAGCATACGCTGCTGTCTTTCCTTCCGCTGTCCCACTCCTTCGAACGCACCGTGGGTTACTACTCGGCGCTCAACGCGGGCAAGAAGGTGTGCTTCGCGGAGGATTTCTCCAAAATACTTCAGAATCTTCAGGAAGTGAGGCCCACTCTGATCGTCAGCGTGCCTCGGCTCTACGAGAAGATCCATGCGGGGATTCTGGCCAAGGTGTCCGAGGCCCCGCCGGTGAAGAAGGCGCTGTTCAACTGGGCCATGTCCCTGGCGAAGAAGAACCTTCCCTACATCTGCCGAGACAAGCCCAGAAAGGGGCTGTTCGCCCTGCAGTATGCCCTGGCGGACAAGATCATCTTTTCCAAGCTCAAGGCCGCTCTGGGCATGGACAGGCTGCGCTTCGCACTGTCCGGCGGCGGGCCGCTGTCGGTATCCGATGCGGAGTTTTTCCTGGGCATGGGCATCAAGGTGTGCGAGGGCTTCGGGCTCACCGAGACATCACCGGTCACGCACGGCAACAGGCCTGACTTTATCAAGCCGGGCACGGTAGGCCCTGCACTCAAGGACACCCTCGTTAAGATCGGGGAAGGCGGCGAGGTGCTTATCAAAGGCCCGCAGGTGATGATGGGATATTACAAGAACGAAGCCGCCACCAAAGAGGTGATGACCGAAGACGGGTTTTTCCGGACCGGAGACATCGGGGAGATCGACAGCGACGGGTATCTGAAGATCACGGGAAGGATCAAGGACTTGATCGTCACCTCCGGCGGCAAGAATATTTCTCCGCAGAACATAGAGAACTCTCTGAAGACCTCTATCTACATCGAACAGGTTGCGGTTATCGGCGACAACCGCAAGTATCTCTCCGCGTTGATCGTGCCCGCGTTTGCCGAGCTGGAAAACTGGGCGAAGAACAACGGCATATCGTTCGCCTCGCGAAGGGAGCTCCTCGAGCACCCTGAAGTGCAGAAGCTCTTTGCCGGTGAGATACAGGAGAACACGAAGCACTATGCCAGGGTGGAGCAGATCCGAAAGTTCAAGCTCCTGGACGCCGAGTGGTCCCAGCAGACCGATGAGCTCACACCCACCCTCAAGGTCAAGAGACGCGTCATCGACAAGAAGTATGCCCGCGAGATCGAGAGCATGTATGCGGAGGATAGAGGCTGACGTCCGCGATCATGCCTTCAGAAGGCTGGCTTCGCCCGCCGGATAAAGACTGCCTCCGGGGCGCGGTATTTCCCTGACGCGCCCCGGGACCCGTTCCCGAATCGCTTGTCGTTTCCTGACCGGAATCGTGCGTTTTTTTATTTATGCAGATCTCTGTGATCATCCATAGCTTGCGCCCGGAGCCGTCCTGCGGCCCGCAGTGTACAGCGTGTATCCGCCGGATCGTTGAAGGGCGGCAAAGCAGTGAACAATGTGAATGAAAAAATCTGAAAAAGAGGCGAAAAGCGTCCGCATACGCGGAGAACAAGAATGAGTAGCCGTCTGGGGGATGAGCGATGAACGGCAGCTCGCCCTCGATTCCGGCGATGGACGATGAGATAATGAGCAGCAGGCTGATCGTCCATATCCTCGGGGAAGAGGGTGCCGCATTTCAATCGCTGCAAGTGGGGAAGAGGTTTAGGCTCTCTTGCGGAATACACCGCAGGAGCTCGATGCCTCGCTTCTGGACAGAATGATCGAAGATCACGCTCCATATCAGAGCATGGAGCAGGAACTTCATCGCATGCGGCCACAGTTTCAACGGTATTGAATATCCCGGTACAGG
>ERZ795030.772-NODE-772-length-47333-cov-11.698316_pt1 | contig 47333 bp, 17 predicted proteins | sample MGYA00375122_ERZ795030 | MGnify/ENA primary metagenome ERZ795030 (study PRJEB30165, sample SAMN05720146) | activated sludge metagenome | isolation source: anaerobic digester from wastewater treatment plant | place: Japan | collected 2015-04-20 ... | reverse complement strand
TCGCGCAGTGCTTGCCACTCCGGAAACATCCGTCCGCCCTCCGGTGGCCGCGGCAACTCCTGCGCCCGCGCCCCCGTCAACATCCCTGCAACCGCCAAACACCCCAGCACATTCAATCGTCTCATAACAACCTCCTTACAGTGCCAAAGATGGTAGACCATCCCCCCTCGACTGTCCATTGAAAGAATGTTGGAAGTTGAACGTCGCGTTGGGTGTGGGTTTTTGTGGGGCTTTGCTCTTGCCTTTGTCGCCGCGAAACGATACTATGCCGCCCTTTACACCAGCACGAACTGCCGAGTGGCTCTTTCGTGCGGAAGCGAAGGCGTGTCGGCGTGTCGCCGGACGTCAAAGCGGATTAACCCTAGGGACAGTGTGATGACACTGCCCTGTACGTTCAAGGAAACGACACCATGCAAATGCCAGTGTCGAGCCTCACCGGGCTCACCCTGAAAGACCTGATGGATGCGGGTCTGCACTTCGGCCACCAGACCAAGCGTTGGAATCCTAAGATGCGGCGCTACATTTTCGATAAGCGCAACGGGATCCACATCATCGACCTGACCCAAACGATTCCCCTCATCGACGAGGCCGCCTCGTTCTTGCGTGACACCGTGCTGGCCGGCAAAAAGATTCTTTTCGTGGCCACCAAAAAGCAGGCGCAGGAGGTCGTGCAGGGAGCGGCCACCACATGCGGTCAGTACTACGTGACCGAGCGCTGGCTGGGCGGTACCCTCACCAATAACCAGACCATCCGCCGCAGTGTGCGCCGTATGCGCCAGATTGAGGCGATGGCGCGCAACAACAATGGCGTCCTCTCCGTTCACAAGAAAGAGGCAGCAAGTCTGCGCCGCGAACTGGACAAGCTGCAGAAGAATCTCAGCGGCGTGGCGGATATGGAGAACAAGCCTGGCGCACTCGTCATCGTCGACATTTGCCGGGAACAGAATGCGGTCAAGGAAGCGATCCGTCTCGGCATCCCGATCGTGGCGATGGTCGATACCAATGCCGATCCCGATCCCATCGATTATGTGATCCCCGCCAACGACGACGCCGTGCGCGGCATTAAGACGATCGTGGACGGTCTCAGCAAGGTCATCAAAGAGGCGAACGAAGAGTACAGCCGGATCGCCACCGAACGCCAGCGCCAGCGCGAGGCCGAGCAAGCCGCAAAGGACGCCCAGGAGCGCGCCACGCGCAAGGCACGCAAGGAGTCTGCGGACGCCGAGAGTACCGACAAGGCCAAGGCCAAGTTGACCGAAACCCGCAAGCGCGCCGCCAAGGCCGCCAAGGATGCGGTCGACGCGAAGATCGCCGCTGTCGAAGCCGCCCCCGAGACCGCCGCTGAAGCTGCTGCGGAGAAGGCCGAATCGCCCGCCAAGGCTGAGGCGAAGACTGCCAAGCCGAAGGTTGAAGCCGCCGCCGAGAGCGCGGCACCGAAAGCTGAATAATTCACAACGGGGCAGTCTGCTTGCCGGACTGCCCCGCCACCACCACCCTTTCTGATTGAGGAGACACACATGGCTGCTATCACTGTTGCACTTATTAATGAACTGCGCCAGCTCACCAATGCCGGCATGATGGACTGTAAGAAAGCGTTGATCGACACCAACGGCGACATGGAAGCCGCGGTCAAGATTTTGCGCGAGAAGGGCCTGGCCATTCAGGTCAAGCGCGCCGACAAAGAGTCCAAGGAGGGCATCATCAGCGCCGCTGCCTCCGGTGACGGCAAGGTTTTCGCGATGGCGGAGGTCAACACCGAGACCGATTTCGTCGCCAAGACCGATAACTTCAAGGCCTTCGCCGATCTGGTGACCCGGACGGTACTCGATACCGGCAAAACCTGCCCTGAAGAACTGGCCGCAACGCTGAAAGAGCCGTTCATGACGATCGTCTCGCAGACCGGTGAAAACGTCAAGATCCGCCGTGCGGCCCACTATGTCCGCGCGGGCAACACGATGATCGAGTCCTACATCCACATGGGCGGTAAAGTCGGCGTGCTCGTCGAGGTGGCCGCCGGCAAAGCGGAAACCCTGGAAACCGCCGCGTTCAAGGAGTTGGTCCACGATCTCGCCCTGCAGGTTGCAGCGGCGGCACCGCGTTTTCTGCTCTCCGCCGAGGTTCCGGCCGAAGTGATTGAGAACGAGAAGGAAATCGCGCGTAACAGCGACCGTTTCAAGGGCAAGCCGGCCAACATCGTAGAGAACGCCCTCAAAGGCATCGTCAATAAGTTCTACTCCGAGGTCTGCCTGGTTAACCAGCCATTCGTCAAGGAACCCAAGCAGTCCATCACGGATGTCGTGAAGGCGTGCGAAAAGGCCACCGGCGACGCGATCACCATCACGCGTTTCGTGCGGTTCCAACTCGGCGCGGCGTAAAATCCGACGCTTCCGATAGAACAATCATGGAAAGAGGCCAGCGGCAACGCTGGCCTCTTTTGTTTCCAAAGGCGACCCAACGGACGCATCCGACCAATCCGACCGATCAGCCGCAAAACCCTAATCAAATCCTAACCTAAAAAATAACAAATTCCCCCTTGCTTCAGCTGGGGTAGTGCAGTACACCCACAGGCAACAGTTTTGGTTTGGGCACATGGTGGTGTCCGCTATGTCTTTTTGCCTGTTGAAATTCCCTGCTAACTCCACTCCTTGGAAGATGCCATGAAGATCAAGTCCTCCCTATTACTCAGCAGTTGCCTGAGTTTCTTTCTCTCCCTCTCAGTCGAAGCCGTAACAAACTACGTGGACGCGGTCAACGGTTCCGACGCCAACGACGGCCTGACCGCCGCCACCCCCAAGCGAACATTGCAAGCGGCTGTCGACGCCGCCAGCCCAGGGGATGTGGTGCTGGCCGCGCCGGGCTTTTATTCGGAAGGCGGGCGTCCGGCAGACTTTAACGACGAACACCTCGTTAACCGTGTGCTTATTGACAAGGCACTCACATTGCTCGCGGCTGCGGGGCCCGCCCAGACGTTCATCGTCGGTGCCCCCGATTCAAGCTCGGACGACTTGGGGCCCAACGCTGTCCGCTGTGTACACGCGATCTTCGAGGGTACGCTGATTTCCGGGTTCACCCTGACCAACGGATTCACCGCCGCAGATGATTGGGGCGCGGACACCATGGGCGGCGGCGCACATCTGGGATCTTGGAATGTCACCCTCTCGAACTGCGTGGTAGCCGGCAACGCCGCATACTCCGGCGGAGGCGTTTACTATGGGTACGTGATTGATTGCCGAATCCTGGGCAACCGCGCTACGGAGGAGGGCGGCGGAGCCATGTATTCCACGCACCACAACTGTATCTTCATCAGCAACACGGCCAATCGAGGCGGCGGTACCTGCGCATGTGACCTGTACCACTGCACGCTCGTCGGCAATAGCGCGATTTACAGTGGTGGCGGCGCGATCTGGGGTTCGCTGTATAACTCTATCGTCTACTACAATGACGCACCGCAAGACCCCAACCTAGTCACCTCTTGGGGAACGGTCACACACTCCTGCGTGACCCCGATGCCGCCGAACGCGGATGAGACGTCGGTCATCACGACCGAGCCGCGTTTTGCCGACACCAACGGATGGGCCGACCTGCGGTTGACCGTGAACTCACTCTGCATCAACGGCGGCAACGCCGCCTATACTGTAAGCGCAACGGATCTGGCGGGCCAGCCGCGCATCTCTAGCGATGTGCCGGATATGGGCGCCTATGAATGGCAGGGCGAGGTTTTACCCATCGTATCGTTCCGCGACGCGGCCTCCGAGCAGGTTGAATCTGATGGCGCGCTACAGATCGCCGCAACCCTCTCCGCGCCATCAGGGACGGCGACCTCCTTTGCGCTTACGTTCGGCGGTACAGCGACACGCGGCACCGACTACACCGCAACACCCGACACGCTGGTCTTTGAGCCCGGCGTCACGGAGACCAACGTTTACGTTACGCTGATTGATGATACCGAACCTGAGTATCCAGAGACGATCAGCGTCGCCCTCGCTGCCACCACCACCCACCGCGTCAAGTTCTCCACCCATACGATCAACGTCCTCGACAACGACGGCATGCCGGCAATCACGCGGTTCCAGATCAATCAGGGCGCTGGCGGCACCGCCCAACGCGGGGTGCAGCTTGATGTGCAAAGCACCAACGAACCGACCCAATATGCGGTCAGCGAAGACGCATCGTTTGCCAACGCCACATGGACCGCGCTACCGACAGGCCCGATCACGTACACACTTTCAGATGGATTCGGCGAAAAAACCGTCTGGGTCAGGCTCCGTAAACCGCACGGCGGCGGATACATCGTTTCACTTCCTGCCGCCAGCACCATCTATCTGAGCCCAGCGCTGGCTGTCGCCATCGATCAGCCGGGGGCAACTGTCGAGACCGGCGAAGGCGGATCGAGCTGGTTCGGCATCTTGGACGCGGGGGCTACCAACGGTTCGCTGGCGCGCAGCGCCATCCCGATAGATGGCGAAATGGAAGGCTTTTCGTGGTTGAGCATGCAAGTCGCGCCAGCCAGGCCGAGCCGCCTCACCTTCAATTACAAAAACATCGGCGACGGCACCTACCTCGATTTTTATGTCGATGGCACCCACATCCCTATCCACGGATGGGGACAGGGCGTACAGACTTTCACGCACGACCTTGAGGCCGGTTCCCGCACGCTCCGTTGGGAAGTCTACAGATATGGCGGCGGCGGAGAGATGGCACCGTCCGGCTATTCAACTTTGGATGCGGTTTCCCTAAAGCCCCTCCCCCCGCGCGTCTGGTTCCACTCGCCCACGCAGACCGTCACGGAAAGTGTCGGCACGGTTTCCGTGGATCTTGCGCTTGAATGGGCCTGCGACACGCCGGTCACCGTATCCTACCAGTTGAGCGGCGACGCCGGGCCCGGCGTAGATTACAACGTCAGTCCAGCAAACGCCGTGACCTTCGCGCCGGGACAAACCCACACCAATCTCACGGTGACCGTCATTAACGATACCGAGGCGGAACACTGTGAAACCGCAACCTTTACGCTCGGTGAGGGCGCGGGGTACCGTCTGGGCACGATAAACGAGCACGCCCTCACGATCCTCGCGAACGACGGGATCATCGATCTGCTGCAGGTAACCCTCGCAGGCGGCGCCACCGAGACCACCAACCGAACCGTTCAACTCCGGGCGATCTGTTCAGACCCCCCCGCCGGCCTGCTGATCTCCGAGTCTTCTGATTTCACTGGTGCGACTTGGCAAAGCTACGCCGATCCCATCGCCTTCACGCTCTCTGACGGATATGGCATCAAGACGGTCTACGTCAAGGCGCGGCTGGCACTCGCCGGAGGCGGCTGGAGTGAAACCGATGTCGGATTCAGTTCGGTTGCGTATGTCGCATGTACCCTGCAAGACGCCCTGGACACGGACATTGTCATTACGTCCGGACCAAATGCCCCTTGGTTCGGTCAACGGGCCGTCTCGCACGACGGTAGCGATGCGGCCCAGAGCGGTCCGCTGCCCCCCTACAGCTACAGCGAATCGATCATGACCACAACGGTGCAGGGCCCCGCGAAGATCAGCTTCTGGTGGCGTATCGAGGCCGATTACAATAGTTCTCTTTCCCTCTATGTCGACGGAATCCCAGATTCCTCACTGTACGGAACCGCCGGCTGGACGCACCTGACCCGTCGTATTCCCGAAGGCGAACACACCCTCGCCTGGCGGTTCTACCAATACTATTATCAATCCGGCGCCAACTGCGGCTGGGTCGACCAACTCACCGTACAGCCCGACTGGCCTTCCGCCACCTTCCTCTCCGATACCCAATCGGTCGAAGAGTCAGCGGGAACGCTCCTGATCCCGATCGAACTCGACCGTTCAGAGAATGCGCCGGTGGTTGTTCCCTTCACACTCGGCGGCACGGCGACCCTCGGCACGGATTATACCTGTGAGCCCTCGGGCAGCGTGACCTTCGCGCCGGGACAGACCGCGACCAACCTGACCGTCACGGTGATCGACGACACGCTGCCGGAGCGCACCGAGACCATCCTGATCACCCTTGCCCCGGAAGACGGTGTCCTGATAGGCGCGATCCCCGCGCATACGATCTGCATCGGGTACAACGACGGCGCACCAGCCATTTTGACTTTGATCCAGCAGAACGGTGCCACATGGACCACCAACCGGCTGGTCACACTGAGCCTCACCTGCGATGGCACCCCTACCCAAATGCGTCTCAGCGAAGACCCGCTCTTCGCCGGCGCTGCTTGGCAACCCTTCAGCGCGACCCCCACCTTCACCCTTTCAGAGGGCGTCGGCATCAAGACGGTCTGGGCCGAGGTGCGCCTCCCGCTGGACGGCGGCGGCTACGTCGCATCCGACCCGTTCTCACTGGAGCTCGAAATGCGTCCTGACTTGACCACGGCCCTGAACATCACGGAAGGCCAGGTCGCCAGTCCCAGCCCCATCCCTTGGTTCGGCCAGACCCTCGTATCGCGCGACGGTGCCGCCGCGCAAAGCGGCGCGATCGGGAACAACGGCACGACCTCCTGCTCGTTGGTACTCGAAGGCGAGGGCACGGTCGGTTTCTGGTGGAAGGTTTCCTCGGAACTGTATAGTGACTTCCTCAGTTTCTATGTGGATAACTCAGCGATCACCTCGATATCCGGAACCTCCGGCGACTGGGCGTACATCACGCACACCATCACCGGATCAGGTGCGCACACGCTTGAGTGGCGCTACACCAAGGATTACAGCGGATACTCCGGCAGTGACTGCGGCTGGGTCGACCAGATCGATCTCTCCGGATGGACTTTCGGCAAGGTCGCGACGCCGGCCTTCCAACCCACGGACGGCACCTTCTTTAACACGACACTCGCGGTGACCGTCACCTGCGCCACCGCCGGCGCTGAAATCCGTTACACGCTCGACGGTTCCGAACCTACGGCGGCGAGCGCACTCTACACGGCGCCAATCACGCTCTCGGCCACCACCACAATCCGCGCACGCGCCATGAAGGCCGGCCGCGTCGACAGCGATCCCGCGCAAGCCACCTACAGCAAGTGCGCTGTGCCGCCGACCTATCTGCCGCGCTCCGGCACCGCCTTCTCCGAGCCGCTCGCGGTCACGATCACGCAGGAGGTTGTCGGCGCAACCATCCGCTTCACCACCAATGGCGCGGCCCCGGACGTGTCCTCGCAACTTTACACGGCACCTGTCACCGTCACGACCACGACCACCTTCCGTGCACGGACGTTCTTGGACGGTTACGATCCGAGCGAAGTGGTCGAAGCGACCTATCTGCTTTCTGATGTTCCGGCGGCTCTAGACACCGGACCGCTCGTCGTACGCCACTCTGAAGACGCGCCGTGGCTCGCCCAGTCAGCCATCACCTTTGACGGTGCCGACGCGATGCGCAGCGGAGCCATCGGCAATTGGGACAGTTCTTGGATGGAAGTGGTGTCGACCGGCCCTGCCAAAGTCTCGTTCCGCTGGAAGGTGTCGTCGGAGAGCAACTATGATTGGCTGACGCTCACAACCAACGGCGTAGCGCACAGCCGCATCTCGGGGCAGACGGAATGGGAGCAGGTCTCCTTCCGCCTGACCCAGCCCGGCGACGTCACCCTGCGCTGGACCTACAGCAAAGACCAGTCATACGCCTCAGGCGAGGACGCCGGATTCCTCGACACGCTGACTATCATCGGGCCGCACCAGCGCATCGCCGTCCTCGCCACATCCGAAGCATTTGCGCATGAAACCGACGGCACACGCGAGGTGACGGCGATACTGGATGAAGCGGCCCCCGCCGACCTGCACGTCCCCTACGCGCTCTCTGGCACTGCGACATCCGGCGCGGACTATACCATCGCCCCCGCCGCCTTCTTCTTCGCGGCGGGCGCGACGCAGGCGGTCGTCACCGTCACCCTGAAGGATGATACGTTGGAGGAACTGGCCGAAACGCTCGTCCTGACGCTGCTTCCCGCCAACGACGTGATCATCGCGGCACCGTCGCAGCACACCCTCACGATCCTGGCCAATGATTTCCCGCAGACACAGCCCGGACTGATCGGCTGGTGGCGCGCGGATCACGGCGTGGCCACGAATGCCGCAGGCGGTGTCACCAACTGGGTGGACCGCTCCGGTTATGGAAACGCCTTCGTGCAAACGGCCGAAAACCGTTGCCCGGTGTGGCTGGCCGATGCCGTAAACGGCAAACCCGCGCTCCGTTTTGACCTGACTGATGACGGCATGGCATCAGGACTGGACGTACAGGCACCCTATACGGTGTATCTGGTGTATGCCAGCCAAAACCCGAGTACCGCCGCCCGCCGTGCACTACAAGGTTCTAACAACTGGGTGCTGGGGCCTTTCAACGGCAAGCAGCGCCACTACGCGAACGGATGGGTCGATAATGCCTCACTGACGGCGGTAACCGGCCGTTACGAGGTTTGCACGGCGCGCAACACCGGCACGGCCAGCGCCTTCTGGGTGGATGGCGTGAATCGCACCGCGAATGCCGGGGCGACAGGTGCGCCCGGAATCCTGCACCTCGGCGGATCCGGCGCTTATCCGGGCGAGACGCTGGGCGGCGATATCGTCGAGGTCTTGGTTTACGACCGCGCACTGAGCGATGCGGAATTAAAACTTCCGGGCGAGGCATTGTCGACCGCATACCGGATCGACACCGCTTATGCGCCGACGGTCATCACCATCGCGACGCATGATCAAACGCTGCCCGAAGGCACACGGCAGTTGACCGTTAACGGTACAGCCAGCGGGCCGTCCGAAACGCTCTTCTGGAGCAACCGCGTCTCCGGCGCGACGGGCAGCCTCCCGCTCGCGCCTGACGGCATCTGGCAGACCACCCTCCCGCTCGCACGCGGCGCCAACTTGTTCAACTTCTGGACGCTCTATTCGCCCGCGGTCGAGCTGTCGCTGACGGTGGCGGGCTCGCCCGAACCCTTTGCGGTCGCCATGAACGACAACGGCGAACTTAGGCTCGCGCGCTGGTGGTCCGACAGGCAGGACTTTGAAGCCTGGCAGCCGTTTGAAAACGTGATGGGATCCGGCAACGCGCGCGCACTCGCGGTCGGTGACTTCGACAACGACGGCTTCGACGACATTCTCGCGATCCGTCCTTCCGGATCGCGGCATATGGTCGCCACGCTCTTCAAGAACGACGGCAGCAACCGTTTCGTGCGCGCTGCGTCGGCTCTGATCAGCGGCTACAATGCGTCGTATGCGATGAGTTGCGCAGCCGCAGACTTCAATCTTGACGGACATCTTGACGTTGCGCTGACCGGCAACGGTGACAACATCCCCATCTTCCTGCTGCTGGGTGACGGCAAAGGAGGATTCACACAGCAGAACGTGCCGGTCGTAAACGGCTACGGCCGCGGACTGGCGGCGGCGGACTTCGACCACGACGGCTATCCGGATCTGGCCGTCTCCTATCATTCGTCCGGTGCACTCCATGTTCTCTATGGCCGTGGGGACGGCACCTTCGAGCCACCGATCCAAATCGGAACAGTGTCGAACAACCCGTTCGGCTTGGTCGCGCTGGATGCCAATCAGGACGGCCATCTCGATCTGCTCTGCCGCTCGGGCGGCAGTGCGCCGACCTACTTCTTTGCAGGCAACGGCAACCGGCAGTTCGCGGCGGGTGTCACCGTGCCGACTCTGGCGCTTGGTCGACATGCCGGTTTCGCCGCCTATGATTTCACGGAGGACGGCGTCCCCGACCTGTTCTCGGCCACCGAATATGAGCTGCGTTTCCATCAAGGGCTCGCCGACAGCACCTACACGCAGCGCACCACGACGGCTTGGTCCTACGTCCTCGGCATGGCGGCCACACCCCAACCTCCGCCGACCGGCACCCCCGTCGTGCAGATCGCCACGGACAAACCGATCGCCGCTGTCGGACAGGCCGTGCCCCTCACGCCGGTCGTGACGGGAGCGACCGTCACCGGCACACTGTGGCAGTTCGGCGACGGCGGCCAAACCGCCGGCTCGCCAACCGGTGTGCAACACGCCTACAGCGCACCAGGCCGCTACACGGTCCGGATGACCGTCACCGCAGCCAACGGCTGGAAAGGCATCGGCACATGCAACGTGACGGTCACGGGTGTTGTCTCGACTGTTGTCGGCGGCGAACGTCTGCTGCCGGAATCCGAGGCCACCAACGGCGTCTGGCGCGTAGCGCTTAACCGTGCGCAGATTCTCCCCGGCGCGGCACCAGAAACGCGCTTCGTCGCCACACCCGATGTGCATCTGCTGGATACCTTCGAAAATGGCAGTGCTGACAGCCGTTGGCGCATGCCAACGCTGCCCTGGTCTGTCTCGGACGTCAATCCTGTCACCGGCAGTTACTCCTTGGCGCAGACCAATGCGACGGTTAACTCGTGCGTTGCCCTGCTGGATCTGCCCGGCTTGAGTGCACCCTACGAAATCCGCACGACCTTCCGGGTGATCGACAGCACGGCACCGCAAGCCGGTGTCATTTTCGAACGGCTACGGACCGGGCTGGGGTTCCGCTACTGCTGGCTGCGCGGCGGTTACTCTGACGATGTTTTCATGACGTTGCCCGATGGTTATGAGGCACGTTGCCCGGCACGCCTCAACCTGCAGACCAACCAGCAACACCGGATGACACTCCGCGTGGCAGGCGGCCTGGCATGCGTGTGGATCAATGATACGTTTTACGGTGCCGTACCGGCCGACGGCCTGCCGTGCGTCGGCCTCTGCACCTACCGCTCCTCGGTGCAGTTTGACGATGTCGCGGTTGATTCGCTCGGTGCCGAAGGCGCTGACCTCCGGGCGGATATCACGGAGGATATGGAGAACGGTCGCATGACCGCGTGGCGCGCGACAGCCGGAACATGGAGCGTCACCACCAACTCGCCGGTGATCGGCGGCACGCACAGCCTGCGGCAATCCAACACCTCGACCGATCGCGCCGTCGCTATCCATGAGGGCGCGGTGATCCCATCCGGTGACTTCCTGTTTGAGACCGATGTCAATATCTTGGGCGGGAACGGCTGGGAGGCCATCGTGCGTCTGGGCGCTCCGGAGTGGAATACCTACTACGAGGTCATCCTGCGCGGCCGGGACGGCACCGATGATCTGACCATCTACCGTTACACCGACGGAAGCGGTGCGCAGACCGTTATTCAGCTCAAGCAGGCGGTCGGCTGGCTGTTGCCGCCGAACGACAGCTTCCGGCTCGGCGTGGCGCGGATCGGCACGACGCTGCAAGTCACGCATAACGGCACGGTCATGGCGGTCGTTGAGAACGAACCGCGCGTCGCCGAACTGTGCGCGTTCGGCCTCGCCACCTACCGCACCGACGCGCTCTTTGATAATCTGCACATCACGGCCGCCGGTCGCGCGGCCGCGCCGACCTTCACTGTCGGCGCAGGCACCCATGCGTTCCATCTCGCGGCCATTCATGCCGACGGACAATGCGTGACCGGCCTCGTCCAAGCCGTCGCCCAGTCCGGCACGCCGCCGCTGGCCGAAACCGGCGGGCCGTATGCTGTCGATGAAGCGGTCGCCACCAACGGCCTTTGGAGCGTGGCGCTGACCGGAGGCTCGGCCAGCGATGCCGAATCCGGTATCTGGCAAACCATCTGGCAGGCGGGGGTTGACACCTTTGACGGCAATGAACCCGACGACGGCAAATGGATGTTCGACCGCAACCAGATTACGCAGACGAACGAAGTGATCTTCCCCGCCTCACAGTCGAGCTGGTTCTTTAGCCGTACCGCTTACCCGCGCGTCGAGGGACAGTCTTTCGAAGGCCGTCTGCGTGTCGACTCCGGCTGGGCTTACTTCGGCTTCAAGCACGACAACGAGGACGGCTACTATGGCCAGATGGTTCACGCCATCTTGATTTACAACGGCACTTTCTATATCCGGCAGCCCGGCACCGAATTCTCGGCCGGCGTTCCCTATGCGAACGGCATCTGGTATCGCTTGCGCGTCGAGTTGAAAGCCGCGGGCGGCGCCCGCTACTGGGTACGGCAGGATGACGACGCCGCAGCCTGGCTCCTGCTGTATGAGGACTACGGATCGGCAGCGACGTGCTCTTTCCGTAAAGCCGTGATGGCCTCCGGTGCCGTGCGTCTTGACGATGTGCTTGAGACCGACGCCGGTCTCACGCCGACTCTACGCACCTCGCAGCCCGGCACAGCACCACTTACGCTCACCGCGATCAACCACGCCGGTGCGGCGTCCACGGCGACCTCCACGCTGACATGCAGCGGCAACCAACCGCCGTCCGCCACCTTTGACCTCTCCCGCACGCTCACAGAGGCGAACGCGACCAATGGCGTTTGGAGCAGCCTCTTCTCGACTGCGGCAGCGACCGATGACTTCGGTATCTGGAAGGTGGAATGGGATTGGGCTTACAGTATGGCCGACGGCTTCGATCCGTCCGGCGATCGTAGCGCGGACATGCTGCATACCTGGACACAACCGGGTACATACAGTGTTGCCTGCCGCATCACCGACCACGCGCGCCAAAGCATCATCGTGCCGGGCGTGGTGACAGTCGCAGCCGTGCAGACACCGACTGCGCGGCCCGGCGGCCCCTACGTGTTTGACGAGACCGTCTCCGAAAACGGGGCTTGGAACGTGACCCTGAGCGGTGCCGCCTCCACGACGCCGGTCGGCGCGATTGAACGCTACCTCTGGGATTTCGGTGCTGACACCTTCTCCGATCCCTTGCATTTCCCATACAAATACGAGGCCGAGCCGTACGCGACCGTGTCAAATGGTGTGCTCCATCTGGCACAGGCACCCAGCGCCACCGCATCCGGTTACGTATACGCCTGCACGCGCGACACTGTGCCGCGCGCCGACGGGCTGACGGCACAAACGCGGATGCGCGCGCGCTCCGGCATCTACGCCGCATTCGGCTTCAAGCATCCGGGCAACAACTATTCAATGAATGCCTTCGCCTACTCTTTTGTGTTCTACTCCGGCCGGATTTACGCGGCGTACAACAACTCGTGGCAAGCCAACACGCCCCACACGGCTGACGCCTGGTACGATCTCAAGATCGAATTGAAGCAACCGGCCGGCGCACGCTTCTACGTCAAGCCTGTCGAAGCGTCGGAATGGACGATGCTTTACGAAACCAATGTCGGCTCCGACACGCTCTTCCAGCGCGGTTGGTCTAAAGACAGTACCTATCCGGCTGTCGAAATCGCCAGCCTGCAAGACACCGTCGCGGGCGTAGCACCGACCTACCGACTCTACGGACAGGCCGGTGACCGTCCGGTGACTCTCACGGTCCGCAACGCGGGCACCGCCACGCACAGTGCCGTCGCCACCGTCACCTGTCTCACCAATGCGCTGCCGGTGGCGCGAATCACGCCGCCAGCCGTCACGCGCGACGCCGACGCAGCATCCAGTGGCCAGTGGCGAATCGCGTTTTCAGCTACCGCCAGTACCGATGACCGCGGCGTGCTTGCGGCGGAATGGGACTTTGACTACAACGAGGCCGCCGGCTTCAGATCCTCCGGTGTCACCAGCATGACCCCCACATGGACCTTCAGTGGCATCGGCGAGCGCAAGGTGGCCCTGCGCGTCCGCGACCATCTGTTGCAGCCGAGTGCCGTCACGGTCTGCCCGGTCACGCTCACGGCATCCGGAAGTACGCCGACGGCAGTGATCGGAGTCGATGTGCCCGGAGCGAGCCAGCTCACCGCAGAGACCGGCTGGACAGTTCGCTTCAACGGCAACGCCTCGACCGGTGATGTCGCGCTCGCAAACTTCCGCTGGGACTTCGGCGACGGCACGACCGGTGAGGGCGCGACGCCCCTGCACCGTTATCTCTCCGCCGGCGACTATACCGCGACGCTTGTGGTGACCGACGCCGCCGGCCGCGATTCCGCCGCCGCTTCCATGCCGGTCACCGTGGCAGCCTCCACGTCCCCGACCGCTGATCCCGGCACCCCGACCATCGGCGGCGCAGGCGGACCGCCGGTCTATTTCAACGCCGTCCACTCCTCCGACAACGCCGCCCCCGGTGTGCAGCAAGGTATCGTCTCTTATTTCTGGGACATGGATACCACGACGGATTCCGACTCCGACGGTAACCCGGCCAACGACATCGACGCGGTCGGTGTGAATCCGTCCCACACATACGCCAACGCCGGCACCTATACCGTGCGTCTGGTCGTCGTGGACGGAGCGGGACAGGCGGACACCAACAGCGTGACCGTCACGGTCGAGGCTGACCGTGCGCCGCAAGTCGCGACACCCTTCTATCAGGGTGACCCCGCAGCCCCCCACCCTGTCATTTCGGGCGTGCCGCATCTGCTCAAGGGCGTTGCGCGCGACAATGGTACACTGCGCCATCAATGGATCTACGGCGACGGCACCAGCAACAACGTCACCACCGTTGGAGACCGCAACAAGATCGAATCCGCGCACACCTATACCGGGGCACCGGGCCAGACCTTCACCGCCACGTTGCGGGTGTGGGACGCCGCGAACAATGTCGGCGAAGCCTCCTATCCAATCGTTCTCGTAGAAGACACGCCTGCGGCTCGTACCGATCTGGCGATCGATCTGGCGCTCTGGTGGCTGCACAAAGACCAGAACAAGAGCACAGGCCAATGGGCCAGCATGTACACCGACTGGCGCGGTGCCGAAACCGTCGGTGCCTGCATCAACGCCTTCCAGAAGAACGGACACCGGCTGGACGGCAACGCGGCGGACAACCCGTATGTCGAGACCGTACGCCTCGGCTACGACTGGCTCTTCACCAAGCTCGCCACGGTCGCCATTTCCGGACCTGCCGACAGCAACAACAACGGCATCGGACTCAAAACGCCCGACGGCGATTACCCCGACGTCACGGTGTCGCGCATCCTCGACACGTTAGCCCGCGCACAGCGCCACTTCGCGATGTCGGGCACGGGCGTGGCTGGCGTTAAACACCGGCACTTTGCCGACCTCGCAACCGACTTGACCGATACTCTGGTCGCGCGCCAGCGCACAGACGGCACCTACTACGGTTCCTGGAGCCGCTGGGACACCTACCGAGGCGACACGGCGGTCGGCATGCATGTCGCCCTCGCGCTGCGTTCGGCGCAACGTGAATTGGGCGTGATGATACCGGACAGTCTCAAAGCCGTAAACCTGAGTTGGCTCAACCGGCAAGTGCGTCCCGACGGATCATTCGGCAACACGAACCCCTATCCGCAAGGCGGTTCCGACCTCTGGTCCGCAACGGTTGGCGGCCTGCACTTCGCCCGCCTCCACGGCTTTGACTGCACGCGGCCCTTCTGGCGCAATGCCGAACGTTGGCTCGACGACCAGCCCTGGCCGCTCAGCAACAACGACAAATCCTACATGATGCTCTGGGGCCTGAGTACCGTTCTGCGCGAAGCGACGCCGCAACCGGTCACGGCGTTGTGGTACTCCGGACGCGACTGGTTCGACGATCCCGCAGCCGGTCTCCGCCAGAAGCTGCTGGCCGAACAGGATTCCAGTGGACGGTGGTACGGCTACCACAACCCCGGCACCTCCGGTTACCTGCATTACGCGCTTTCCACCGCCCTTGCCGTGGACATGCTCTCCGGCGTACCGGTCGCCTTGCTGCCGCAACCCGTGATCACCGCGCCGCGCTACTGGTCTTACGGGTTACCGCTGACTCTCACCGCCGATCGCTCGCACCATGCCGATCCATCGCGCAATATCGTGCGCTATGAATGGGACTTCGACGGCGACGGTACATACGACTTCGAAAGTTCCGATCCGGCGGACACGAATGCGGTCTTCACCCTGCCCGATCCCACGCACGGCGTCTCTGACCCGACCACTAACATCACGGTCACCCTACGTGTCACGGACGACGCAGCGACTCCCAAACAAGCCACGGCCTCGGTCGTCATTCAATTCGGCGACTCCCCGTTTGCGCCATTCGCTGTGCCGGGCGGGCCGTATCTGGGACTGACAAATCTCGCCGTGACGGTTGACGGTAGCGGCTCCTACGATCTCGACAACCAGCCCGACATGCACGCCGGCATCACCCTCTACCAGTGGGACTTCACGTTGGACGGTACCCCGGATGTCAGCACGGCCTCCCCCACAGCCACATGGTCGTGGACCACACCCGGAACCTATACCATCCGCCTGCGCGTGCTTGACGACGGACTCTTCAACAACGGCGTGAGCCTGACTTCGGAATGGGCCGAGGCGAGCGTGGTGATCGTGGCGAACCGGCAGCCGGTGGCCGTGCCCGGTGGCCCCTACGCAGGTGAAGAGGACGCGCCGATCAGCTTCTCGGGCACCGCCTCCACCGATCCCGATCCGGGACAGACTATCGCGATGTACGCATGGGACTTCAACGGCGACACGATTGCAGATGCCAGTTCCACGACGCCCGACGCGCAGTGGACCTTTGACACGCCCGGCGTCAAGACCATCGGACTGCGTGTGCAAGACTCCGAGGGGCTCTGGTCCGAATGGACAACCACGCAGGTCACGGTCGCAGAGGTGGTTTATGTGACGATCACCTCCGCCACCTCGCCAACGACCGGTGCCGGCAACGTATCCGACGGCGCGACGCTGCGCCGCGGCACATCGTTCACGGCAACCGCCACGGTGACAGATACCGAGCGCTATGTGTTCGGCCGCTGGCTGTTCAACGGCTCGACCGTCAGCCATGCCAACCCCTATACCTTCGCGGCGCAAAACACCGGCACGCTGACCGCTGTCTTTGACCTGAAACGCTTCACGGTCTCCGCCAGCGTCTCGCCGGTGGGCTTCGGTAGCGTCAGCGGCGGCGGTTGGTGGAATTACGGCATCACCAACACCTTGACCGCAACGCCCGCGGCCGGTTGCGCTTTTGTGGAGTGGCGTGACCAGTCCACCTATGCGGTCGTCTCCACCTCGCCCAGCTATGCGTTCGCGGTTACCGACAATCGTGCACTGGTAGCGATTTTCTCCGAGGTCAACAGCAATCACGCCATCACGACCGAAACCGTTCCGCCGGGGCTCGCAGCCGTCAGCGGTGCCGGTTCTTGGAAGAACGGCGAGACCGCGCAGTTTGTAGCGCCCTACATGATCGTCTCGGGCGAGAACCGCTACCTGTTCCAGCGCTACACGCGCGACGGCAGTTATGCCGCCGCCACCAACATCTGGAACTGGACGCTGACCCGCGCCGATTCCGTGAGCGCAACCGTGCGCGCCGAATATGCCACGTATGCGCTGAATCCGCGCGTCATCGACGTGCGGCGCACGCTGGACACGCCGGTGCCCATCACCACGAATCTCGTGGCCACGCTGGTCTTTGACCGCACGATGGACCCGACGGTTGTGCCGACGGTCACCTTCTCCAACTTCAACGGCACGGTCACCCGCACCCTGCCGCTGGCAGGCGGAGTCTGGCAACGCATCAACACGACGACCGACAGTTACCGTTGCCCGCCCGCCTCGTTCGCGCGCGGCGAGGACGGCACCTACGCACTGGTAGCCGCAGCGGCACGCGATCCGTTCGGATCGATCATGATGCCGACCAACGCTTGGATCTTCACAGTCGACGCCACGCCGCCCGCACTCCCAACGCTGCGTGTGACGGCCTCGAATGAAACCTCCTGCACCGTGGGCTGGCAGGACTACGCCGCGCCGGAAGATCTGAACGGTTTCCGCATTTACGTCAGTACGGCCGCATTCACCAATCTGGCCGACGTCACCCCGCGCACTTTCATCAGTAAGAGCGCGCGCACCTATACGGTTTCCTCCATGGCGCTCGACACCAACTATTGGGTGGCGGTAGTACCGACTGATCGCGCAGGCAACACAGAGACGATCGTCGACCCCATCATCATCCGCCTGCCGAGTGCCGTGCCGCCTCCCGTGACGCTGACCGTCACCGCGCCGGGTGCCGACACCGCGCTGCTGAATTGGAACGGTTATGCAGGCAACTCGTTCGGCTTCGCGGGCTTCCGCGTCTACAGTGCCACCGCGCCCTTTGACAACGTCGCCGGCATGACCCCGATTACGACGCTGAGCAAAGCCACCCGCACCTATACGGCGAGCGGGTTGGATCGATCAGTAACGCACTGGTTCGCTGTCGTCGGCTACAACACGCGCGGCGAATTTGTTCCGGAGGTCACCGCACGCGCCTGGAGCGATCCGTATCAGGGCGAGATCACGCAGAACCTCACGTTGGGCACGCCCGGCAGTACCACTGAGATCTTGGGCACGTTGACAGTACGCAGCGGCGCCACCCTGACCATCCCGGCGGGTACCACGCTGTCGTTCCGCCAAGGAGCGGGCATCGTCGTCGAGAACGGCGCACTGGTCGCCAACGGCACGGCGCTCGCACCCATCCGCTTCACGGCGGCCAATCCCGATGGCCGCGTGCTCCAGGCCGGCGACTGGTCCGGCATCACGCTCGGCGCGGGCGCCGGCGCATCGCTGCTACGGCACGTCTGGATCGAATACGGCAGCGGCTTGACGGTTGAAGGCTGCGCCCCGACCATCGACGCCTGCTCGGCACAGTACAACGCACCGGCGGCGTTGCGTGCCCGCGCGGGCGCCACGTTGCGCACGTCTGACGCATTGCTGCTCTATAACGCAGTGGCCCTGCTCGCCGAAGCCGATGCCACGGTGGAGGTCTCGCACTCGATCATGCGTAACAACCAGACCAACGCACTGGCGGCTGCGGGCTCGCAGATGACCGCCACCAACGTCTGGTGGGGCGCGGCCGATTCGACCACCGTGCAGTCCAACCATGTGGGCACCATCGTGTGCGAGCCGCTGCTGACCGACGAACCGGTGCTGACGCCAGCCGCCGACGCGCATGACGGCAACCGCACCGTCGGTGTGGCGAACATCACACTGGCTCTGGCCGCGCGCGTAGCAGAAGCGGTACAGATCAGCGAAGACTCCTCCTTCACAGGCAGTTTCTTCGATCCGTTCACCACGCCCAAGAACGTGGCGCTCTCCGCAGGCGGCGGGCTCAAGACCCTTTACATCCGCTTCCGCAACGCGGCGGGACAGATCAGCGACACGGTCGCACTGCCGATCACCTACATCACCGGCGGTCCGCAAATCACCGCCTGCAACATCGCGGAAGGCGCAATTCTGACGCGGCCCTTCCGCCTGACTGCGAGCGCATCGTCCGGGCTGGGAGTTGTCTCTCTGCGCGCACTGGTCGATGAAACGGTCGTCGCCGAAACCAACGCCGCCAGCCTCAACGCACGTTGGGACGTGCGGACGCTCACCCCCGGCACACACCGCGTACGGCTTGAAGCGCTCGACACCCGCGGCAATCTGGGCACACGCGCGTTCAACGTGACGGCCAATATCCAGCCGCCGCCGAACCCGGTATTGACCGCGCCGCAGGACGGCTTGTTGACCACCGAAGCCACGGTCGTCGCCAGCGGCACTGCGGAGCCGTTCGCAACCGTGGCGCTGCGTCGTAACGGCGCTGTCGTGCAGCAGGTTGCCGCCGCACAGAACGGCGCGTTCTCCGCGACCGTCCCGCTGGCCGAGGGTGAAAACATCATCGCCGCTTGGGTCACCGACGACTTCGGTTCCGGCCGTTCCAACGAACGTCGCGTCACGCGTGACTCCGGCGCTCCCGAACCTGTGACCCTGAGCACGCCTAGCTACAAGCAGGGCACGGGGTTGCAGTTTGACTGGTTCTTCGCGCCGGAAGGCGAGCAGCCCGTCAGCGTAGCCCTGCTGCGGGCGGCAACGCCCTTCACCGCTGCCAGCGGCGCGACATGGCAGGGTGCTTGGACCACCGCCAATCCGCTGGTTCACACGCCGCCGTCCGACGGACGCTGGTACTTCGCTGTGATCGGGCGCGACGCCGCGCACAATGTGTCGCTGATCTCGAACGTAATCACCAACGATTTCGACGGCACGCCGCCCGTCTTCACCAACGCCTTCAACAAGCCGAGCCCGTGCGGCACGGGCCCGCTGCAGATCGAGATCGAGTCGTCGGAACCGCTGTCGGGGTTGCCCATCGTCACGGTGCAGCCGCCTGCGGCCAGCGGCCCCACCATGCTGACCGTCAGCAACACCGCGCCCAACCGCTACACCTGCGTATACAACGTGCAGAGCGTGGCGGGGTCGGGCCCGCTCGCGATCAAGGTGTCGGGCACGGACTTCGCCGGCAACCGTGCGACGGGCGTGACGCCCGCCGGGCCGGTCGTGATTCTCGACACCCGTGCGCCGGCCGGTCTGCTCAACACTGTGCCCGCCGGGCTGATCCAGGTCACCAATCCTGTTTTGATGCAGATCTCGCTGATGCTGGACGAGACGCCGGCCGACACCCCGCTGCTGCGCTTCACCCCGCCCGAGGGCGCCACCCTGCCGGTCACGCTGACAGGCGGCGGCACGAACTGGAGCGGGACGCTCGAACTGTTGCCCTCCATGGGCAGCGGCATCGCCAACTTCACGCTCGCCGTCAGCGACATCCTCGGCAACGCCGGTACGCAACTCGGCGGCGCGGCTCAGGCTGAACTTTACAACACAGCCACACCAAAACCGCCGCCGTCAGTTACCGACCTGCGCGCTTCGACCGACCAGAAGGATGGCGTCATCAAGCTGGCGTGGCTTGCGGTGCCCACCGCCGAGAGCTACGCGCTCTACCGGCAGGCGGGCATGACCGGCACGACGCCGGACACGCTGCTTGCCGCAGGCATCACGGCCGCCACCTACGAAGACCTGCCGCCGGAAGACGGCTTCTTCCGGTACGTGGTGCGTTCGGTGCGGCGCGGTGCCATGGCCGATCCCAGCCCCATCGCACTGGGCATCTCCGACCGCACGCCGCCGCTGGCACCGCAAAATCTCACCGCCGCGCTCTCCAGCTCCGGCGTGCGCGTCGAGTGGGAGTATGCCACGTCCGGCGAGCAGCCGGCCCACTTCCGCGTCTATCGCAACGGCACCCTGCTGCGCGACCGGCTCTCCGCCAGCACACGCTACATCCTCGACAACCCGCCCAAGGGAACCTGGACCTACCGCGTCGCCGCAGCGGACATCAACCGCAATGAAGCGCTCTCCAACGAGGCTTCGATCGACCTGACGCTGCCCGGCGTGGTGCGCACCGATGTGATCGTCGGCCTCGACCGCATTCCGCGGATTACCTGGCAGACGCGCGCCGAGCACGTTGGCATCAACCTCTACCGCAACGGCGTCAAGCTGAACGCAACGCCGCTGACCGGCACGAGCTACACCGACTACGGACTTTCCGGCAATGCCGTGACGCGTTACGAAGTGCGCGGCGTCAACAGTGAAGGTGCCGAGAGTGCGGCGCGTCAGCTTCCGGTCTATCACACCGGTTTCGCGCTGGCGGTCAATCCCGAGGCCGGCGGTCATGCGCTCCTGCGCTACTTTGACCAGTGCGTGGTCACGGTCAGCAACCTGACCGGCGGTTCCACACTCGATGTGGCGCGGCTCGAACTCACCCGTTCGATCGCGGGCGGCGCCAGCCTGACGCGCACCGTGACGAGCGCACAGTCGGCGGTGCCCGGCGGCACCGCGCAACTGGCCGTCACGTACCCGTGCGCGACCGAAGCCGGCCTGCAAACCTACTCCGGCGTGTTGTTGCAAGCGTTGGATGACGCGAGCGCATCTGTGCGTTATGAAGTGGCCTTTGGCGGCGGCACGCCGAGCCTGGCGCAAGCGCAGGTCGAAATCACGATTGGACAGCAGCCTGTTGCCGGCGCGGCATGTGCGCCGCAGGCACGCTTCTACAACCGCAGCCAGGTACCGATCGACCTTGTGATGTGGCGCAACGGCCAGCCAGGCGATGTCGCAATTCGCGTGCTGGACGCCAACGAAACTGAGGTCAACCGGATCGATGTCATGATGCCCAAGGCGTCGCTGATCGCCACGCCGGACGGCCAGCGCGGGTTTGTGCGGATTCCCGCCAACAGTTCGACCTTGATGTCCCTGCCTGAAATCATTGTGCCCGAGGCACTGGGCGAGCAAGCCCAGGCGTCGATCGAAGTCGCGGCTGCATTTGTCTACACGGCATGCGGCACGGCGGGTGAAGAGTTGTCCGGACCGTTGCAAGCGCGCTTGGCGATCACACCGCGTCCGACGCCTTACACGGCCTTCGGCCTGCCCGAGCGATCCGCGTACCGGGCGGGCGAGACGCTCGTGATCACAGGCTACGCCTTTGAACGCGCCACCGGCCTGCCGATGACGAACGCCCCTGTGAGCGCCGGTATCGGGCTCGACGGATTCGCGTGGTATGTAGATGCCGTCAGCGATTCGAATGGCTGCTTCCGCGCTGAATGGCCGATCATCCACGGCATCTCGGGGCTCTGCCAAATCTGGGCCGCGCACCCCGACGTGCGCGACCGCCTGAACCACGGCCAGACCGCCATCTATCAGGCTTATTTCCGACCGCCCGAGAGCAACGTGCGGATGGCCGCCAATGACATCTTGACATTGCGTCTGAATGCGTACAATCCAGGCAGCTTCACGTTCACGAACCTGACCGCCGCGTTCAGCGCCTGGCAGATCACGGAAGGTGCCACCAATATGCTGCCGCTGAACGTGGTGAGCGGAATCGTCGAAAACGTCGAGGGGCTCGGCCTGCCGCCCAAGCAGTTGACGCCGGTCACGCTGAAGCTCTTCGCGACCGAAGAAGCACTGCCCGCCTTCAACTGCCGCTACGAACTGGTCACGCCGGAAGGGTTGCGGATCCCGTTCGATGCGCGCGTATCGGTGACGGCGCCGCTGCCGCTCATCACCGTGGCCTCGCCCGCCAACGGGTATGTGGACATGAGTCTGGATCGCGGCAAGACCCGTTCGACAGACGTGGAACTGCGGAACGACGGCTTCAAGCCGCTGCTCGGCGTCAAGATGACCGCGCCCGCAATCCCGTGGATGCATGTTGCGCTGACCCCGCAGCCGGACGGCACCTTTGCGCTGCCCGATCTGGCACCGGGCCAAAGCTTCACCTTCCAGGTGCTCTACGCACCGGGCGAAGATGTGGAGATGAAGTACTACAGCGATGCGCTCGCCATCACCGGGACCAACTCGGTCACGACAAAAGTGCTGAACCTGTACGCTAAGGTTACATCGGAACGTTGTGGCGGTCTCTCCTTCCACATCGCCAACAACCTCGGCCAAGTGGTGCCGGATGCGTCGGTCCGCGTGCGCAGCGCGCTGGACGGAACCGAGCGCACCGGATTCAAGAGCGACGCCAACGGCGACGTGGTGATCAGCGGCCTCATGGAAGGCCGGTGGCACTGGCAGGTCTCCGCATCCGGGCACGCCACACAGGCCGGCACCTTGCAGGTCGAAGCTGACCTCGACACGTCGGTCGAGCCGATCCTGACGCGCGAATTGGTGACGGTGACCTTCACGGTCGTTCCGGTACCGTTCACCGACCGCTACGAGATCAAGATCGAACAGACCTTCTCCACGTATGTGCCAGCACCTGTGTTGGTCGTTGATCCCATATACAGTAATCTCGGCAGACGGACGGAACCCTTCGAGTACACCTTCACGGCGACCGCCAAAAACCACGGCCTGATCAAGCTGACGGAATTCACTGTGAAGGGCATGCAAACCGCGACTGCGTCGATAACGCCGGCGATCAGTTATCTGCCGGTCTTGGCGCCGATGGAGCAGATCGAGATTCCATACACGGTGAGTTACTGGGGCGAACAGGGCGCGCCGCCCGCTCCCGTGCCCGCGCCACTGTCCATGCCGGAGCCGGCGTTCGGACCGCTGGCTACGCCACGTGGCACTGCCAGCTTGGGGCGCGGCATCGGGACGCTGAGCAATGACCCGCCGCAGTACAACCCCTGTACCGATGATTTCATGGAGGCGGTCCAAAACCTGATGTCCTACCTGAACGGCAAGTACGGTTCGATGTCCGGAACCACGTTGATGCAGGCGCAAGCCGCGCTCACCGTGCTGTGGGAAATCGCCGACAGCGACCTTGCCCCGATCGGCATCGGCGACATGCTGACGATGTACCAGAGCATCCTTTGCATGGCCGAGATGATGACGGGGGTCACGTCAAGCGGCGCACAAAGCGGCAGTGGTGGTGGAAAAGCCAGCGGCAACGCCGGAGCCTACGGCGGCGCCGGAGCCTACGGCGGCGCCGGAGGCGGCTGCTTCGTGGCCGGAACCCCCGTACTGATGGCCGACGGAACGTCGCGCGCCATTGAGGCGATTAAGCCTGACGATGTTGTACGTACAGGGCCGCGCAAGGAGGATGTGGCACGCGTCACCGAGACCTACAAACGGCCGGTAGTGGCGATCCACCAGATCACGCTGGACAATGGCACCACGTTGAATACCACGGCGGAACACCGTATCTGGACAGACGCGCACGGCTGGATGCTCGCCAAAGACATCCGTGCCGGCGACCGCGTTGCATGCACGAACGACATGACCGCCACGGTGACGGCGTCAATCCCCCTGCCGCAGTCCGCCACCGTTTACACCTTTGAATTGCGTGAGGACATCGCGTACTACGCGCACGGTGTGCTGGTCCGGCACCTGTGTGGTATGCAGTTCCCCAGTATGACGCCTACACATGGAACACCGAGCCGGACGAAGGGAGGTGCCCAATGAAGCGCCTGTTCGCGACCATCAATGCCCTGAGCCGCCCCGCCACATCGTTGGCGTGTGCGGTCGGATTGGCTGTTACGTTGACACTCGCCGCACGAGCCCAGCAGCAATACCAAGGGTTCTGCGCGTTTGTGAAAATCGAAATCCTGCAGGAACTGACACTGGAGCGGATCGGGTTTCTGGCCACGCTAGAGGTGACCAACAACGATGCGGTGGATCCTATCACCGGCTTCACAGCGGGGCTGCGTTTCACGCAACCGCAGAGCGGCGGCATCCAAGATGATGCTACCTCCCTGTTTTGGGTTCGCCAACCCGAACTCATCAATATCAACGGCATCGACGGCGAAGGCAACATCGCACCGGGTGCAAAGGCCACGGTCAAGTGGTTCATCGTGCCCAAACCCGGTGCCGGTGGAACATCCCCCAGCGGTGTGCGTTACTACGTGCACTGCGACCTCGCGGGAAGCATGCGTGGAGAGGTAATCCCAGAAAACGTCATGTTCGCCATCCCCGACATGATCACCGTCAAACCCGAGCCCGAACTGGAGATCACTTACTTCCAGCCGCGCGACGTACAGGGCGACGACCCCTTCACCGAACGGGTCGAGGCGCCGGTTCCTTTCACGCTGGGCGTGCTCGTCAAGAACGTCGGCTACGGCAATGCGCGCGATGTCGTGATCCGCTCTGAACAACCGAGAATCGTCGAGAACAAGCAACTGCTACTGCTGATCGCGCAACTCATCGGTTGCCGCGTCATGGACGCGCCGCTCGACCGATCCTCGCTCACGGTCAATATCGGCGACATCGAGCCGGGTCAGGCGCGTGTCGCCGCATGGGACATGATCACCTCGCTCTCAGGAACCTTCACCGAATTCAAGGCCACCTATACCCATGCCCCCGAATTCGGCGGCGAGGAAACCTCGCTGATCCGCTCAATGAACGCCCATTTCATTGTGCACGAGGTGCTGAACGATACCGTCGGTCGCGACAACGTGCGTGATTTTCTGGCGGACACCGACCGCGATCCCGACCAACTGCCGGACGCCCTCTATGAAAGTGAGGGCATGGTTCTGCCGGTCAATCTGGCGCAGGAGTGCGCGATCACTCCGGTCAACGCTTCGACCTTCACCCTCACCGGCACGACATTGACGGAGGGCCCGGTCTATCTGCGTGTAGCCGACCCCGGCCAGAACAAGCGCCGCATCGCGCAAGTCCTGCGCTCCGACGGCACGGTGGTCAACAGCAACAATGTCTGGACCACAACCCGCTACTTGAAAATCGGCAACCAGCGGCTCGACGAGTTGCACCTGTTCGACATCGTCCAACAGGGTGACCTGTCATACACACTGACGTATGCCGCCAATGCGAACGACACCACACCGCCGGTCACGTCAATTGAATTCTCCGGCAAGCACCTGCTTCACCAAGGCACGAATTACATCGCGCCGGCCACGCAGGTCTATTTCCTCTCGCAGGATGAGAGCGCGGTGTCCATCGAGTACAAGCCAACGCCGAAGGCTGCCTGGCAGCCGGCATTCCCCTTCTCGCTGCCGGTCGGGTCCCACACCATCACCTATCGCGCGACCGACGCCGCGATGAACGTGGAAGAAGCGAAGATGGCGCAGATCGTTGTACTCGATCCGGTCGGAGACGGCACGCCGCTGACATTGGCCGCCAACCGCACAGGACTCTCGCTGCTCGCCGGACTTGCCAGCGCACGTCCCGGCGACGTGTGCTTCGACTTCTCGGCACCGCCCGGGCCGGTTCCGCTGTACGCAAGCGTCGAGGTGTTCCGCGGCATCCGCGCCTGGCCGCAACTTGGCGGTCTGCCGGCCACGCCCATGCGCCCCGGCCAACTCTCGATCACTGTCTCGGGCGAAGCGGTTGACCACTATCGCTGGCGGTTGAACGGCGGCGCATGGTCAGCGGAAACACCGGCCAGCGAACCGATCGCACTGAACTGCACGACCGCAGACGGCTACGCGCTGGAGGTGGTCGCTCGTAGTGCGCATGGCGGCTATCCGCCGGATGCCGATGCCGTCCGCGCCTCTTGGACCGTCGCGAACGATGCACCGGGTGTTGTGCTACTCGAAGCGCCCACGCATCCGCACGCCGCGAAAACCGCGCCGTTCCGCGTCTCCGGCACGGACATCACCACCTACCGCTGGTCATTGAACGCGAATTACATCCGCCCCAGCGCGCCTGTAAGCCAACCGTTTGCCGTTTCCAATCTGACTGACGGCGCTTACGAAGTGCGCATCTTCCCCAACCTGCCGAACGGCGAACACACCGAAGAGGGATATGCCGCTTATCACTGGACCAACCGGCTGGCGTACGGGTATGACTGTACCGGACTCTCTCGCGTCAGAACCACCCCGGCGATGCCGCTCGATGCAGGCACGAATTTCGTCTGGGACGGACGCAACGACGCCGGCGTGCTGGTCTTCCCGGGATGGTACACGGTGCGGGTCAGCGCCAGCAATGCGCTGGGCCAGGTCATCTGGGCCAAGGCTTATGTCGCCGTCGAGGAACTGGGCGGAAGCGACAGCGAGGTCGCCGCCGCCAGCCGCGGCGTGCAACGCATGCACGGTCGCGGTGATTGGGTGGTCTGGACCGACCGCTCGGGCGAGCAGTGGCAGATCTGGGCGCGCAACATCGCGACCAACGGCGCGGCGTTCGCACTGACTTCGTCGGCCAACACGCAGGACGATCCCTTCACCGACGGGCGCTATGTCGTGTGGCAGGGCCGTCAGGAAGACAGCACATGGGCGGTCTACTGGACAGACCTGGCTGACTCCAACACGACGATCCATGTGCTCTCGGCACTGCCGGACATTGATGAGACCAACCCCTCAATCTACTGGCCGTGGGCGGTCTGGCAAGCACGCGACGTGCGTATCGCTTCGGCCCCGACACAACTGTACGCGAAGAATCTTGTGACCGGTGCCCGGCGTGCCGTATCGCCCACCACGCAGGATCAGTTGGATCCGCACGTCAACGCCGACCGCGTGGTCTGGCAGGATTGGCGCGATGTCGGCCCCGGCGAGATCTACTTCCAAGACCTCGAGACCGGCGAAGAACGCCGCATCACGACCAACACCGCCGGTCAATACAAGCCCGCGATGGACGGCGCCATCATCGTCTGGCAGGACAACCGCAACGGACAACAGGATCTGTACGCCTTTGATTTGCGGGACGGTCGCGAGACCCGCCTGACCGATACGCCGTATGACGAGACTTTGCCTGCGGTGTACGGCGACTGGGTACTCTTCACCGACAATGCACTCGGGGCCGGCCTCGAAAACCTGAGCCTCCTGCATCTGGCCTCGCTGCGGCATGCGCCGATGACGCGCACGGAAACGCAGAAGCGTTATCCTGCGTTGCTGACGCGCCACATCGCCTGGCTGGATGTCACGCCAGCCGGGACGCGCGTCGTAGCCGGTGCGTTGCCCTCGCTGCGGGGTGTCTATGCCGAACGCAACGCAGTTCCGGTCACCGCGCAGATGCTCGAAACCGCCGCCACGGCGTTCCAACTGCTTGATCGTTGGCGCATGGACGCAAATGTCATTGAGGTCGCGACGTACGAGCAACTCTGGCCGGAAGTCGTGACGCGCCGCGCATGGCGCGATAATAACGGCACGTTGCAAGGCGAAGATTTCCCGCTGACGGTCGGCATGTTTGTCTGGCTGGGCTTCGACCGCGCTCAACTCATTGACTTCGGTCCTTCCGAGAGCACGCCGCTCGATCTGCCGCAAGGCACCAGCGTTCTGACGTACAGCGACTTCCCGATCGACTACTCCGCATTCCGCATGATGCGCCAACTCGGTCTGCAAAATGTCCGTGCGCTGCGTCTGCATGATCCGGCCACCGGCCGCTGGCAGACCGTGCAGGTCGAGGCGGACCGACTGGTCGGAACCGACTTCCCGATCCCGCGCATCGCGGTGATCCTGATTGACATGACACATGCGGTCAACGGATGGATGCCGCAATGACACGCAGAGACAGCGAATCCAACGAGGTGAAACCATGAACAGACACACGTTTATCAGCTTGATCATCGCGCTGGGCACCGTCGGCGCGGCCTGCGCCGCCGTCACGCCGGCCGAACTGCGCGATCGGCTCGCCCGCGGTGATCGCGTCACCCTGATCGATCTCAGGCCGCGTGACGCCTACGAAGCCGGCACACTGCCGAATGCCGTCCGCATGACGGCGCGCGAGGCGACGCAAAAACCGCTCACCGGCGAAGTCATCTTTTTCGATGACGGCACCGGCCCCAATCTTGCACGCCGCGCCGCCGCACAGCTTGCGGAGGCGAACAGCAACGTGTCCGCCGACACCTTGGCGGGCGGATACGCCGCTTGGTGCGACGCGGGCGGCCAGACCAGCGAGGCCAAAGGACTGCGCCCCGCCCTGACGCGGTATGTCAGCTATCAAGAGGTGACCGGCGACATGACGGAAGACGCAGCCGACATCGTGCTCGTCGATCTGCGACCCGCGCCGCCGCGCGCACCGGCCGCCGCCCTCGCCGCAGGCGAAGGAACAGAAGCCAGCGCGACGCCCGCCGCAACGGCGCAGCCACGCCTTGATCTGGCATCCGAACTGCCCGGCTACAGCATCACGCGCACGATTCCCGGAACCCGGCCGCAGCGCGGCACGCTGGCGATTCCCGTAGCGAATGAAGCGCAGACCGTCCCGCCGCTCTACGTGTTGATTGACGCAGGCGACGGCACGGCCGAACGTACCGCGCAGACACTGCGAGCGGCAGGCATTTCGCGCGTAGCGATTCTGGCCGGCGGCGAAACCATCATCCGGCGCAAGGGCGAGCCCGGCCTCTTGCGGCGTGGCCCCGGAACCGGGTTGGCGGATGACGCATCTGCCGGGAACACCGGATTCGCCACTATCATTCAGCAGGAGGAACAACCATGAGACGCCTGATCCTTGTGATATTGGTATGTACCGTACGCGGACTCTGCACCGCATCCGCCGAGGGCGTGATCGCGAACGTTGCATCGCGTGGCTTTGATGTTTTTCTGCGTACCGACTCGCCGCCGACATCCTGTCGGCTGGAAGTCTACCGCGATGCCGCCGGCACCCAGCCCGAGACTGCGGTGACGATCGAGCGGCAAGCGCTCTTCACCGGTGCGACGAGCGGCGACGACTATGCGCGCCGCTGCGCGGACCGACTGACCCGTGGCGCCATGACCACATGCGGCAACCTGCTGTTCCGGGTGGATAACGCCACGCTCGATACCGCCTACCATGTGCGTGTTGTGGCCGATGACGTCACATGGCCGGTCAGTGGCCTCCAAGAGGTACGTACGTTGCCCGTCGGTGCCTGGCGTTCCACCACGCATCAAACGATGATTAACGTACACCGGCCTGGCGACGGCTGGGTAGGCGTGCTGACCGTGCCGGGTGCGCACGCACCTTTGTTGGCCGTGTGCGGCGACGGTACCCCGACCAATACCTGTTTCTTCTTCAACTACGCCGACCTCGCCGACGCGACGGGCGCACCGTTCACTCCGGCTGAAGGCACCCCGGTCACCTTCCGCCTCTACGGCAAGAGCGGTGTACCCGCGACACAGCGCACCATGACCTACACGTCGCCTACCGCGCAAGACGCTTCCGTCGCAGTGTTGAGTACCGAGGTCGCACCGCTGCTCCGCCTCATGATCGCGTCAGCCGCGCAAAGCGTTATAGAACCAACACCCGGCGAAAACTTCTTTTTCGACGGCAGCACGATCACCTGTCGCGTAACTCAAACCACCGTCACGCAGGTGGACACCCAGTTCGTCGCCTACGGCTGGAGCGGCAGCGGCTCGGTGCCCGTCAGCGGGCGAACCACCGCATTTACCTTTGCGCTCTCCGCAGATTCGGAAGTCATCTGGAACTGGCGGACCAACTATTGGCTGGATGTCGTCGCGGAACACGGCGCCGTCGATCTGTCGCCGGGATGGTATCGCGCGGGCGCTGCACTCAGCGCACAGGCGACGCCGGACGCCGAATGGTTGTTCGACGGCTGGTCCGGCATGGCGTCGGGCTCCGACCCCGTGACCGCCTTCACAGTATCGTCGCCCGGACAACTGGTCGCCGCCTTCCAGCCCGTCCTCGTGCCGGGCGGACAGGGCATGCCCGAGTGGTGGCTCACGCAAGCCGGACTGGTCGGCGCTGATCGCGACATCGATGCCGACCCCGACAACGACGGCATGAGCAATCTGCAAGAGTGGCTCGCGGACACCTCCCCTACCAACAGCGCCTCCGACCTTCGGATCACGGCACTGTCGAAAAACGGTGTTACCGCCAACCTGACGTGGCGCGGTGGACGCGAGGCCATGCAGATCGTTGAAATACTGGAGGGCAATTTGGCGACCGGCACATGGCGTCCGATCGCCACCAATCTGCCGCCCACCGAGACGATCGGCACCTGTGCGATTCAGATTGAAGGAAAGCCCACCCTCTTTTTCAGGATCAAAGCCGAGCGCTGACAAAGTGACATGTCCCGACAACGCTCCAGATGGGCTACTGCATACGCACTATGTCTGCTGATAGCCGCAAGTGGCCGATGTGATGACATTCGGCAGGCACCGCTCACATGCGTGCAGCCCTGTTTCGACTTCGGTACCCTACCCGCGAGTAAGCAAGGCACTTCGCATACCTTTGACGTAAAGAACACGAGCACTGAAACCGTTGAGGTCTTAGCCGTGCGCACCTCCTGCGATTGTCTCACGGCTGAATTGGAACGTAAAACCATACGACCCAGCGAAGCGCTGGCATTGCCGGTTCATCTCATGTTTCAAGGTCGCTCAGGTGCGCAGCGGCGAGCCGTGCATCTTGTCTACCGCACACCCGATGCGCCCGATGGCACACGGACGCTGACGCTCACCGTGCAAGGGACGATTCTCACGCCAGTGATGCGCTTCCCGGACAGCCTTGATCTCGGTGTGCAGGTGCCGGGCGGCACGGCGACCGGGACGGTAGAACTCGCCGCCGGTCAGACGCGCGCTTTCCGCATCCACAACGTCGGGCTCGACCGCGTTAATGCACGCGCCGATTATCAGGCTGACACTGCGGACTTACGCCACCTGATCCATCTGACCCTGCCTGTTCCGCTACGTGCCGGTACTTTCTCTGGGTTTGTGATCGCCACCACCGACCTGCCAGAGATGCCGCAAGTGCAGATCCCCTACCAAGGCCTCGCCGCCCCACTCATCGAAGCCCAGCCCTCCGTGATCGCCGCCCGGCGCGGCACCGGACTGGACGCCTCGCTCACGCTGGCTTCGGCGCACCGCATCGCCTTCCGCGTTACGCACGCGTATGCCACCGACGCGCGCATCCGCGTCACCCTTGATCTTGCAGAGGAACGCCCCCGCATCCATGTGACCTCAAACGCATTGGCCGAATCGCTCCATGGCGCCATGGTGCGCATCACAACCGACCATCCGATTTGCCGGATCATCGAGGTGCCGATCCGCTCCTCGGCCGCCCCGGTACGGATGTGAGTTGTAAAGGAAGAACCGACATGAATAACCGAATCAAAAACATCACCAGCCTGCTGATTTCCGGCGTGTGCATGCTTGCCGGTTGGCTGAACGCCGCGACGAGCGTCTCCAACACCACCACGCATGCCGTTCATGCCACGTTGGCCGAAGCCCTTGCAGCGGTGAATGCCGATGGTCAGACCCTCACGCTCACATCAGGTGTCTTCGAAGAACCGGAGCTGACGATCAATTACGCTGTCACGTTGCGGGGAGCCGACACGTTGGACACGATCATCCAACCGGTAGGCGCCACGCGGATTGCCTCGGTCTTTATTCCCGTAGAATACGGCGTCACGCTTCCTGTCGTTCTCCAGAATCTCACGCTGTGTAGCGGCACGACGGACGGCTCAGGCGGCGCGATCTCCGTCGTGGAAGGATATGTGATCGTCTCCAACTGCGTGGTTTCCGGGAACTCAGCCGCCAATGGTGGCGGGCTGCACTGCATGCCGGGCGCAGACGCCAGCCTCACGGTCGACAGTTCCATCATTGGTGGCAACACCGCGTCACAGCAGGGCGGCGGCGCGATGCGCGGGCTCTACCGCAACTGCACGTTCTTCGGCAACAGCGCGGACAAGGGCGGCGCGGCGGCGTATGCCGTGCTTGAGGATTGTGTCTTCGAAGAGAACCATGCGTTGGAACAAGGCGGCGGACTCTTGCATGGCCGGGCGACGCGCTGCCTGTTCAACGGCAACCGGGCCGTCTTTGGCGGCGGTGCCTCTCAAACCGATCTCGCCAACACGCTGTTGATAGACAACACCGCAGACCAGAGCGGTGCCGCGCTCTACGGCGGCACGGCGGTCAACTGCACACTCGTCGGGAACACCGCCGGCCACCAAGGCGGAGGCGTTTGCGGCACGAGCGTGACCAACTCAATCTTGTACAATAACCATGCATCGATCGGAAAAAACTACGACGCGGCCTCCACGCTCGCCTGGAGCTGCGCCGAACCGCTCGCGCCCGGCCCGGGCAACATCGCCGCCTATCCGCGCTTCCGGGATCGGGACGCATACGATTTTTCGCTGCTCTCCCACTCGCCCTGCACGAATGCCGGATCGACAGCCGCCGCGCCGGCCGGCCCGGACTTGAATGGCAACACGCGCGTTCAGGGCGCGGCGGTCGATATGGGCGCGTATGAACATGACCCCGCCATCATTGATTATTACGGTTTTGAACTTTGGCTGCACCGGCGCGGCCTGCCCCTTATTGATGTCAATGCCCAGTTCGCTCTCGACCACAACAACGACGGTATCCCCAATGGTCTCGATTATGCTTTCGGGACTAACCGTGTGGATGGAGCCTTCTTTACGATTCGTCACACACCAATCGGACCTGTCGCGGAAACCGCCGTGCAAGATCCCGACGCCGTCGGTTTTGTCAACGTGTGGGTTGAGACAACCGGCGCACTGACCGGCACTCCGCAATGGGTCAACGCCGTGCCGGTGACTGAGGGTGCGCCAGAGGGTGCGGCGCGGTTCCGCCGCGACGCACCCGACGCCGCGCAACGGGGCTTCTTCCGCCTCAAAGCGGCGCTACCGTAAATCCGCGCGGGTCGTCCACTGCACCAGCCCCCACAGCAGATCGTGCCGCGTTGTTCCGTCCGGCGTGCGGGTATATTCGTAAAGCGTCCAGAAGGGTGCCCAGTTGCGCTCGATGCCGCCGCTGTAACGAATCGGATTGAGTTCCAACACACGCAACCGTGTGCGCTCCGGCGTCGCATCCCGCAAGTAGAGGGGCCAGAGCCGCGTGTAGTGCTCAGCCTCGTACTCTCTCCCGGCCTTGTCGGAGTTGCGGACGGTCTCGTGCGCGTAAAACGGGAAGAAGCGTGTACGCTCGGCGCGGCGGTTCTTGCTCTCGGAGCTTGAGTACCACAACAGCGGCCATGCCGCATACCAGCGGCGATCGCCCTCGCCAACAACACTCGCATAAAACGGCCAGTAGGACCGCTTCATTGCCGGCTTGGTGGTGGCGGTTGCCCAGACTTCATGCGTCTCATAAAAAGGCCAGGGCAAACGCCAGCGCTCCGCCGAATCGGTGCGCGCGTAGGAGAAGAAGGGCGGCAGCACCAAACGCTGCGTCTCGTTGGTACGGTTGACCTCGCCGTAAAGCGGAAAGAGCAGGAACGACGAACCCGGATTGCGCGCACCGCCATAGACCGCCGAAGTCCAAAACGGCCAGAACGCATAACGGCGCTCGATTTGGTGTTTGGTGTTGACCTGCCGACTCCAGAAAGGAAATACCCCCTCTTCGCGCAGATGCGGGTTTTCCGTCAGACGCGAGTAAAACGGCCAAGGCGTGTAGACCCGCTCGACGCCATTGACCTCATAATTGAAGTAGAGAGGGAACAGCGTGAAGTCGATATCATCCATCAAGGCGATGTGCGGCAGATGGCCGTGGATCGGGAAGAGTGCCCAGTAATCCTCGCCCAGCCTGCTGCGCCCTTGGAACCAGACGGGAAGCAGCGTGAATTTCCACGCAGATTCGTCGCAGGTGACATCATCGTCCGAACCGTAGGCCAGCACAAAACGCCACCAGGACTGCTCGCGGTCACGGTGAAACGTGCTGAGCGGCCAGACCACATCGGTGACGCGCGTGTCGATGGCCGGGTCTTGGACTTTCGAATAGAACGGCCGCAACGCCCAAAACGTCGCGCCGTCACGGGTGGCGCTGTACTCGAAAAAAGGACCCAGCCGGAAGCGTCGAACCACATGATCCGGCGCACTATTGGTCGCCCCCGCCGCTAGAGCCGTTACGCACACTAATGCGGCAACGGCAACCCCCCAGAACATTGAGCGTTTTCTGGAACCGCCGAAAACGCCAAGATGCCACCGGTTTTCATGAAGTTTCATGTGTTTCATGGTTCCACTTCATTAACCGATCAACGATCAATTGTTATGGCAGTAATAGTCGTGGATGCGTTTTTCGCAACCGAAGGTCATAGCGATCAACGCCGTTCGGATCCACATGCCGTTGCGCATTTGACGCCAGTACATGGCACGCGGATCGTCGTCGACCGCGACCGCAATTTCATCGCGGCGCGGCAACGGATGCATGATGATGGCGCGGGGCGGCAGCAATGCCAGCTCTTCCAATCCGAACTTGAAATGGCTGGTGTCGATCGCCGCGCTTTCATTTTTGAAGTTGTCCCACTCATCCTGAATGCGCGTCATGTAGATTGCGTCGGCTTCAGGGATCACCGCGCGGAAATTGTCCGTCTGCACAAATTCCACGCCTCTCTCTCGGAGAATTTCCAAAACATCGGAGCCGATCTGGAGCGGGTCAGGAGCCACAAAGATCTGCCGGATGCGGGGATAGTTGGTCAATAGGTACGACAGCGACCGCACCGTCCGACCGCGCAACAGATCGCCGCAAAAGACCACCGTTTTGTCGTGCAACCCACCGCCGCGATCAAAGCTCCGCAACAGGGTATAGATATCGAGCAACGCTTGGGTCGGATGCTGGTCTTTACCCGAACCGGCGTTGATGATCGGGATGGGACGGTCGGAGTTGGAGATGACCCAAGCCATGTGCTCGGCCAGTCCCTTCTCCGGCGTACGCATGATAATCAAGTCGAAGTAAGAGCTGAAAGTGCGCACCGAATCCTCGCGCGATTCCCCCTTGAACTCCGATGAGATCGAGGTGTCACGCACCTCACCGACCGGCACGCCAAGAATCTGGCAGGCTGAAACAAACGAGAGAAAGGTACGCGAACTGGGCTGGGAAAAATAGAGCATGGCCCGCTTGTGCGTGACCTGCTGACGCAGAAATTCCGAACCGATACGAGTCTTAGCAATCGCGCGGATCTCGTTCGCCAGCGCCGCGAGTTTATCAAGCAGCGCGCTGTCAAACTGCTGCGCGAACAGCGTGTGATACGGCACGCCGTCCGGCTGCATCAAATAAGGAATCTTTTCCATCAGCGGCAGTGTACTGAACTCTTCCCATGCGATATTGAACAGTTTTTTAGCCATACTCCCTCCCATTCCGAATCCCGCCATCACAGGGCGGACAGATCAGCCATTGCCGACACGTACAACGCCTTGATCGTGTGCATGCGGTTTTCGGCCTCATCAAACACTTTAGAAAAAGGTGCCTCAAAGACCTCGTCGGTCACCTCCAGCGCCCCGCTCTCGGCCGTTATTGCGGTGTCATGGTCGTGAAGGGCCGGCAGGCAGTGGAGAAAGATCAACTCGCCGCCCGCGTTGCCGGTCGCCTCGACCAACTCCGTGTTCACCTGATAGGGACGCAACAGACGCAGCCGCGCCTCCTGCTTCGCCTCCTCCCCCATCGAGACCCACACGTCTGTGTAGAGGACATTGGCGCCGGCCACACCCCGCCGAGGATCGCTGACGATCTCCAGTGTCACCCCATTGCGCGCGGCAACCTCGGCCGCCTCTTTGACCAGTACCGGATCGGGCGACAACTCGGGAGGCGTGCAGTTCACGTAGTGGACACCGGCCTTGGCGCAACCGAGCATCAGCGAGTTCGCCACATTGTTGCGTCCGTCGCCCACATACGCCAGCTTGATGCCTCTGAGCCGCCCGAAGGCTTCTTGGATCGTCATCAAATCTGCAAGGATCTGCGTCGGGTGGAAAAGGTCGGTCAGGCCGTTCCAGACCGGCACGCCGGAGTAACGCGCCAATGCGGCAACTGTCTCCTGCGAGAAGCCGCGGAACAGGATACCGTCAAAAATCCGGCCCAACACGCGGGCGGTATCCTTGACCGACTCCTTGACACCCAGATGGATGTCATTTTTGGTCAGATATTCCGTAGAACCGCCCTCGTCACGGATCGCCACTGCTGCGGAGTTGCGCGTGCGCGTAGAGCTTTTTTCGAAAATCAGCGCGACTTGACGCCGCTTGAGCAGATCACCGCGGACACCTGCACGCCGCCGCGCCTTCAGCGCGACTGCCAAGTCGATCAGGTCCAGCATTTCCGTGTCGGTCAGGTCCGCTATCCGCAAGAGCGAGCGTCCATACAATTCAGGGGGCCAATTCAACATCTCTAAAATCTCCAACTGTTTCCGGTGATTGTAAGCGAGTGGTCCCGGACAAACAAGAACGATCGAAAAAAAATTAATTGCCCCAACTCTCTTCTACCGGAAACGGCAATTCAGATGACAAAACACTATTGCCAAGTGCATCCCGAAACGCATAGACTGTTCCGCGCGATTGAGTAACGCTTTTGGAACATGGGGGACGGCATGAAAAAATGGTTCGGAATTGTGTGTTGTGCGCTGACGTTGAGTGTTCAGGGTGCCGGTGAGCCGCCGTATGAGCGGGTATGGGCCGGACGCCTGCAGGATGACCATCCGGCACTGATCCCGTTCACCGGAGTCGCCGGTTGGCGCGTCGAGACACAGGATGCTGCGGCGCGCTTCGAGCGCTCGGACGAGGTCCTGCTTTTTGGAGACGGTGTCGCCAAGCTCGCCTACCGTGCGACCGGTCCCCAGCCGCGCGTCACTCTGTTACCGCCCGCGCCGGTGGCGATAACCAGCGCGTTTGATGCCGTGACCTGCTGGATCTACGGCAACAACCACAGCTACGCGCCTAAACCCGACACGCCGCCAGTATCGGTTACGCTACACTTCACCGACAGCGCCGGCGCACGCTTCTCGGTGCCGTTGGCCCGCGTACACTTCAAGGAGTGGTTCCTCTGTCACCGGCGACTGGTCCCAGAGCAAATCGCACGCATCGCAAAGGGTGCCGCGCTGGTGGCGATCGACATCACCAACGGACGCAACACCGAGGAGCGGGTGATCTACTTCAACAGCCTGGCGGTCTTTACCGAACGCTTTGAGCCGCTCACCTTCGCTCCGCGGGCACGGCGCGGTGTACAGGTCTTCCCAGCGTGCGATCCGGGCGCAAATATCGGCTCCACGACCCTGCCCTTCCCAAACACGCCGCTGACCGTCGTGCCGCGCGACCCCGTGCCGTCCGTCGCACGCGTAGGCCGCAACGAGTCGGGCCGTTATCATCTGGTGCGCGAGGGCAAGGACGGACGCCTCGAATTCCGTCTGCCCGCGCAGCTCGGCGCGTGGGACGACATGGCCGTACGCTGGGGAGACGGCGCGTGGGCCAACATCGGATTAGAGGGCGGCTTGTATTTTGCGCCAACCGTGACGACCGGAGCGCTGGCACGCGCTGAAAGCGAGACCATGACGGTCACGACCGACGGCAAAAGCGTCACCTATGCAGGGCGCTTGACGCAGGGCGGGCGCAGCATCGAGGCGGATATCCGCTTCCAACTCTTCGGCAAGTCGCTGGTCATGGACATCCAAGCCGGCCAGGGCGAGATCGGCGAGGTGCGCTTCGGTGCCACACGCGGTTTTGTCAATCCGCGCTTGGCCACGCTGCCCTACTATACGTACGGCTATGCGGACGGCGGTCTGGTACGACCGGCTGTGGTTATATCTGGCGAACTCGACGCGCCGCTCTTTTTTATGGCACACATCGATTGGACGCAATCCAATGCCTCCACCCCGTTCGCGAAAAACGTGCGCTTCGACGGCGCGCTCTACAGCAACGGCGGCACGCGCTACATGCCGAAGACCGACGGTCAGCGCAACCCTTGCTTCGAGCGTTTTGTGATGACGCTGTCACCGCGCTTTGAAGACGTACTGCCCAACATCCCGAATCCGACATCGCCCTGGAAGTCCGTCACCGGCACGCGCGTCTGGCGCGCACACGGTGCGGGTAACCGCGCAAATGATGCGACCTATTGGCGGAACGTGCATCGCTGGGGCATGACGGAGATCGTCGTCACCGATCACGAGACCGGTTGGCGCGATGGCAACGAGAGCTTCACTTTCCGCACCGATCCCGCGCCCAAAAAGGGCGGCGACAAAGGACAATATGATTATGCCCGCATCATGCAGGACGAGCTGGGCTTTGTTTACGGCCCCTACAACAACTTCACCGACTTCGCGCCGGTCAACGGATTCTGGCACATTGATCTGATCTCGCGTACGCCCGACAACCAGTTGCAGCATGCGTGGGAGCGCTGTTACGCGCCCAAGCCCGCGCGCGCGGTTGAATTTTGCGAGCGTCTCGCGCCGATCATTCAGAAAAAATTCGGCTTCAGCACCGCGTACTGCGATGTTCACACTGCTGTCACCCCTTGGAGCCGCGTGGACTACGATCCGCGCGCTCCCGGCGCTGGCACCTTTGCCGCAGTCTTTTACGCATACGGCGAGATCATGTTGCTGCAGAAGGCCGCGTGGAAAGGACCGGTCTACTCAGAGGGCAACAACCACTTCCCCTACTGTGGCCTGACCGACGGCAACTATGCGCAGGATCAGCACTACCGCATCCATGAAAACCCTTGGCTGGTTGATTTCGATCTGCGTTGCCTGCATCCGCTCTGCTGCAATTTCGGCATGGGCAATCTCGATATGTTCTATCCCGGCAAGAGTGCACCTTCCGGTCCCGAGGTCGCCAGAGACCGCTTTCTGGCCGCCACAGTGGCCTTCGGCCATCCCGGCTTCCTGCTGAACGGGCGTGACGGCGAACTGCGCAGCTACTACATGCTGCAAGCGCTCGCCAGCCGCTACACGCAGGTCGCGGCCGACACGATCCGTTATGCCGATACAGACGGCACACTGCACGAGACCTCAGCCGCCCTGGCCAACGGTGCCTACATGCGTTCGCAGGTGACGACGCGCTACGCCGACGGAACGGTCACGGTGGTCAACGGCCATCCTGAAGAGCGCATGAAGGTGACCGTGGCCGACCATGCTCTGGACCTGCCGCCCAATGGCTACTGGGGACGTAGCAGTGACGGTGCTGTGCGCGTGTTCAGCGGCGAAGTCAACGGCCGCCGTGCCGACCTCGCTGTTGCACCGGCCTACACATACATCGACGGACGCGGCCACTTTACACGGTTTGACGAAGGGGCTGCCGCAGGCGTTGCGATCTGCCGCGTACTGACCAACGGCATGGCAGAAATCCTGATGCACACATGCACAGAAGCCGGATTCCCCTACGTGTTCAGCGACGTGGTCGCACTGGATGCCACCAACGGTGTGCTCGGTACCGCAGACGTGCGCACAGCGCGCGGCCTCAGTTTTGTGCAGCCGGTCAAGGGTGCGTTCAGTTACCGTGCGCGGCGCGCTACGTCTGCGCCGACAGCCACGCTGACCTGCGCGCGCGAACGCGTCAAGCCGGGCGAACGCGTGGTGATTCGAGGCACCGCCGAGCACGCGGTGACGATCCCGTCCGACGCGCGTCCCGGAGCACGCCTCTGGTTTGAACGCGAAGGCGCATGGATCGACTTCACGGTTGAATATCCGCCGCAGCCCTCTGCCCCAGTGGTGAAAAAAGGACGCCCCTTGCCGTCGCTGTACGCGCGCGGCATGGCGATGCGCGGCCAGACCGAACGCGAGTTGGACCCGGCGACCGGCGCACAGACTTACGCAACCTCATCGACCTGCGGTGGCGTGGTTAAACCGCGCGGGCTCTTCATGCACCCGCCTTACAAAGGCGGCACCGGATACACATTCGCACGTTACAGCCTGACGCTGCCGACCGCACCGATGCAGATTCGCTGCGCGGTCGGCAAACAAGATGGCAGCGATCTCGGCGACGGTCTGCTCTTCAAGATCGTCGTGGAAGATGCCAAGGGAGGCCGCCAAGAAATCGCGCGGTGCCGTGTCGCCACCCACGCTTGGCACACGCTGGAAGGCAGCCTAGCCCCGTGGGCCGGTCAAACGGTGAGCCTGCTGCTGATCACAGACGTCGGCGAGAAAGACAACAGCAACGGCGACTGGGGCGCCTGGGCGGAAATGGAATTGAACGTTGAGCGCTGAGTGTTGAGCGTTCGCCGGTTTCGGGTTTCAGGGTTTCAGGGTTTCAGGGTTTCAGGGTTTCAGGGTTTCAGGGTTTCATCCAAATCGGGATCGGGATCGCTGTCGGGATCGGGATCGGACACGTTCACAACATGGCGGCGTTTACGCCGCCTGGACGAGCAGACGCTCGCCCCTCCCAGCGCTCCGCAAGCAATGAAACCTGAACCCCCTCAAACCTGAAACCAAACTCCGCGCACAGCGCGGCACTTATCACGCCGACGGGCCGAGGACGCAGCGGAACTCCGCTTCGGCAGCCAGCTCGTCACCGACAAAGGCCATGCCGCGCTGGATCGCCATGCGCGAACTAACGCGGATGTTCTCGATCTCCAGACGCACGGTGTCGTTCGGACGGACCTGCCTGCGGAACTTAGCGTTATTTACGCCGACAAGCAGAAAAACCACACCTTGGGGAATCTGCTCGGAGGCCACCAATCCGGCACCGCCGCACTGCGCCATGGTCTCCGTGAGGATCACGCCGGGCACGACAGGATAGTTGGGGAAGTGTCCCTTGAAGAACCACATGTCCTCGCCAAAGGTCTTCTCGCCAATGGTGAAGGTCTTGTCCACATGCAACACGCGGTCGACAAATAAGAAGGGATCGCGGTGGGGAAGCAGTTCCTCAACTGATCCCTCATAGGCCTGATAATCGGCAACGTCGGGTTTGGTTTTTTCGCTCGCTGGACTCATCTTTCGTTCACTCTCCTACTAGGTCGCGTAACTATCAGTTGTACGCCTTGATAGCGATCACGCCGTTATGGCCACCGAATCCAAGCGATGTCGAAAGCGCCGCGCGGATCCGCCCCTGCACCCCCTTGTTGGGCACGACATCCAAATCGCACTCGGGGTCGGGGTTTTCGTTGTTGATCGTCGGCGGATAAAAACCGTCACGGATTGCGAGTGCGCAGATCGCCGCCTCGAGCGCGCCTGCGGCACCCAGCAGGTGACCGGTCATGCTCTTGGTGGACGAGACCTTGAGGCGGTACGCCCGATCGCCGAAGACCGCCTTGATCGCCTTGGTCTCCATCGGATCGTTGAGCGGCGTGGAGGTGCCGTGGGCGTTGACGTAATCGACATCCTCAATACCGAGGTTCGCATCCTTGAGCGCGATCTTGATGGCGCGGATGGCACCGGCGGCTTCCGGGTCAGGCGCAGTCAGATGGTAGGCATCCCCGGATGCACCATAACCAGCAAGTTCGGCGTAGACGCGGGCGTTGCGCGCTTTGGCGTGTGCTTCCGATTCAAGGATCAGCATCGCTGCGCCTTCGCCCATGACGAAGCCGTCGCGGCCGGCGTCAAACGGACGGCAGGCTTTTTCGGGCGTGTCGTTGTATTTTGTGCTCAGCGCCTTCATGGAGCAGAAACCACCCACGCAGTATTCGGTGACGGTAGCTTCGGTACCGCCCGTGATGACCACGTCGGCGCGGCCCGCACGGATCATGTCCAGCGCCACGCCCAGCGCGTCGGTACTCGAAGCGCACGCAGTGACGATGGTGTGCGCGGCTCCTTGGGCCTTGAGCGCGATCGAGATGTTGCCGGCGGCCTCGTTGGCGATCAGCTTGGGGATGAGCATGGGCGAGAGGCGCCCCGGACCGCGGTCGAAGAGTATACGGTAGGCCTCCTCGTCAACCTCTTTGCCGCCGATGCCGTTGCCGACCATCACCGCGACGCGCTCGGGGTCGGCACCGCCGTCGGCGAGGCCGGCGTCCTGCCACGCCTGCTTGGCGGCAGCCACGGCATACTGGGTGAAGAGCCCCATGCGGCGCGCCTCTTTGGGGTCGACATACTTTGAAACATCGAAATCCTTCACCTCGCCGGAAACCTTCGAGTCGACGCGTGAGGGATCGAACTTGGTGGTACGGCACAGGCCGCTGACGCCGTTACGGATGTTGGTCCACATCTCGTCGACGGTATTACCGACGGGCGAAATGACGCCCAATCCGGTGATCAAAACCTTGGTGTTGCCACTCATACGCTTTTTGGTTACTCCTTGTTCAGTTTCGCGTTCGTTTCCGTAGAAGGGTCACGGGATGGATGGGCCGGAGATGCCGGTTTCTCCGTACGGCCATACCAGTTCATCAGGATGCCGCCGTAGGTCAGTCCCGCGCCAAACCCGACCATGGCGATGAGGTCGCCCTCTTTGATTTTTTTGGCGGCGACCGCCGCATCCAGCGCCACCGGGATTGAGGCGGCGGAGCTGTTGCCGGTCGTCTCCATGTTCAAGTAGAATGTTTCCAACGGCACCGCCATGCGGCGCGCTACTGCTTCGACAATGCGGGCATTGGCCTGATGGGGAACGACGCAAGCGAGGTCATCAAAAGTGTGACCGGAGCGTTCCAGCAATCTGCAGAGCACATCATCAAACACCTTTACCGCAAAATTGAAAACAGCCCGCCCCTTCATCTGCAGCGTATGCTGAATCAAGGGCATGTCTCCGGGCAATCCGCGCGCGCCGCCTTCGCGCATGATGAGCTGCGAGCCCGATCCATCGGCCTTGAGGATTGAGTGCCAGATGCCGCCCGACCCATTTTGGTCGACCTCGAGAACCGCCGCCCCCGCCGCGTCGCCGAAAAGGATGCATGTGTTGCGGTCGCTCCAGTCCACGATGCGCGACATCATCTCCGCTCCGATAACCAGAGCCGGCCGCGGCGTGTGGTGCAAGATGCCGCGCGCCGTTTCAAGCGCGTAGATGAAACCCGTGCAGGCCGCCTGCAAGTCGAAGCAGGCCGCGTTCACCGCCCCCAGCGCGTGCTGCACCAGGCAGGCGGTAGACGGGAACAGTTGATAGTCAGGGGTCGATGTCGCCACGATGATCAGGCCAAGATCCTCGGGCGCCACGCCGGCCGAAGCCAGTGCGGCCCGCGCCGCCTTGACCGCCATCGAGGAGGTGCTTTCATCATCCGCACCGATATGGCGGCTGCGGATACCAGTATGTGAGTAGATCCACTCGTCGGAGGTGTCGAGCGTAGCCGCCAGATCGGCGTTGGTCACCACACGCTCCGGCAGATACGAACCCGTCCCTGTGATATGGACAACCATTCAAAATCCTTCCCAGTCAAAAAGAGTAGTCCCCATCATGACACTTTTACGGATTTTGTTCAATCTGAAACACCGCAAGGCATGAGGGTTAAGCTGAGTGCTGTTTCCGGCGGGCGTCACGGATGATTCGCCGCGCCAACTGTTCGCCGACCGGTGCCACACCCGACACCCTCTGCCGCGCACGCAACAGACATCCGTGACGGTAGTGCCGCACCGTCAACGGCAGGCCCGGCTCGCCCGCTTCGGCCAGACTGAGCGTCCAGCGCCTGCCCGGCCACGCCTGCGACGGCAGCGCGGCAAGCGCCCGCTCCACCGCATCCGGATCAAAATACGGACAGCGAACGGCCGCCGCAGCGGTCCGAGCCAGCAGCGCACGGATCGCTTCTCGGTCAAACACAAAGCAACCCAAGGGGCGGAAGGTCCCGGCCTTCAACCAGGGCGCACCGGCACACCACGGCTGACGCAACAGGCGACACCCCCAAACATTCAACGTCTCGCCCTCCCCGTAACAGTACGTCGCCTGATCCTGCGCCGCATCCCGGCACCGCATGCAGGCACCCAACGCCGCAGGCAGCGCGACGGGGGGCGGTGACGGCGCAGGTCTCGCAGGCGGCTCTTCCTCCGCAACCGCAACGGGTTCGGCAGGTCTGGCAGATGCCGCCGCCCGTGGCGCTGGCGACGGCGCCGGCGCGGCATTCGTAGCGGTGGGCGACGGCGGCGGGGACACGGGCTGTGCGGGCTGTGTCTTCTTGCTAGCGATGCGCTCAGTTTTGAAGAGCGCGTTCAACCGGGATTGCGCACGACGCGCGATCATGTCCATGTCGGCCTGGGCGAAACGCAACGTCTTGGCGAATTTCTCGATCGGAACGGACTCTTTGGGCTGCAACTCTCCGTCAGCCAGCGCCGCCATCACCATGTCTTCGATGTTGTCGCGGCGCGCCCGGCTGTCGGACAGCAACGCCAGCTCATAATGTCCGCTGGCCACCAGATTACGAGCCGCAGTGACTTCCGCCTGCGAAACGTCCAGACGGCGAGCGACATCCTTGAGGACAGCAACCTCCTGCGGCGCGAAACTACCGTCGGCACCGCAGATGGCGAAGACATTCGCCAAATACGAAATCTTATCAGCCTCGCAGAGTCGCACCATGACGGCTTACCTCACGGTCCTGTCAGCCGGCATCTGGCGCGGGCGCTCCCGCAGCCGGCGCATCTTTCGTACTCGGCGTCGGCGAACAGCCCGCCGTCCTGCCGAGATAGTCGGGCAGTTCGAGGCCGACCTGACGCGCCAACTCGTGCATCGGCGGCAGCGCACCCATCAGGCGCTGGCCCAGACCGGCCAACCCGCCCTTCTCACCACCGCCATCCCACACCACCACCTTTTCAATAGGCAGGTCCTGAATGGCCTGCGCCTGAATCTCGGCAATCTCCTGAAGCTTTTCAATGAGCAACAACGACGCGGCCTGCTGGGCCGTGGCGCACGCCCCGACCAACGCCTGATAACCGGCTGCCTTGCCGTCCAGAATCGCCTTCACACCCTGTCCCTCGGCCTTCATTTTTGCGAGCGTCGCCTCGGCCTCACCCTGCGCGATCCGTACCGCCTGCTCACGCGCGGCGTCCGCCGCGATGATCACGCGTTCACGCTCGGCGTTGGCCGGCACCACCACCTCGGCATCGAGACGGGCCTTCTCGCGCTCGGCGCGCGCCTCTTCCGCCTTCTTCTGCGCCATTTCCTGCGCCACGCGGATCGCGCCGTCGGCATCGCGCGCCGCAGACTCCGAGCGGTTGCGCGCCTGCTCTTCGGCCACGCGTTGGTTGGCGAGATATTCGGCCTTTTGGGCGTTGGCGGCTGACTCCGCCTCGACCGCCTCGGTGTTCAACTGCGCCGCGCGCGCACGGCGGTTGCGGTCGGCTTCCGCCTCGCCGATCTCGGCTTCGGAGTTGGCGGCCGCCACAGCCACGCGCTGGTCGCGCTGGCGGGTCGCCACGCCGATCTGCCCCTTCTTCTCCTGCTCCGCCACATCGACATTGGCCTGGTTGATCGCCTCAGCCGCCGCACGGCGACCGAGCGCGATGATATAACCCGAGTCATCCTCAATGTCGCGGATGTTGACGTTGACCAGATGCAAGCCGATCTTTTCAAGTTCGCCGGAAACCGACTCATTGACCTTGGAGAGAAACGCCTGCCGGTCCTGGTTGATCTCCTCGATCCGCATGGTCGCGATCACGGCACGCATCTGGCCGAGAATGATGTCCTGCGCCTGATCCCGGATCTGCTGGTCGGTGAGCCCCAGCAGACGGATCGCGGCATTCTCCATGACACCGCGCTCGGTTGAGATGGCGGCGGTCACCGTGGTCGGCACGGTCACACGGATGTTCTCGGATGAGAGGGCGCTCTTCAGATCAATCGGCACAACAAACGGTTCGAGATCCAAAAACTCATGCGCCTGAATCAACGGCCAGACAAAGGCCGCGCCGCCGTGGATACAGCGCGCCACGCCGCTACCGGTCTTGCCGTAGATCACCAGGATCTTGTTGGAAGGACAGCGCTTGTAACGGCGCGCGAAACCCATCAGCAACGCCAGCGCAATTACGACCAGCATCAGGGTCAGCACAAGGCCCGACCAGTCCCCCCCCCCGCTCCCCGCGCGCGCAACCTGCGCCAGCACCGTGTTAAACATCATGCCTGACATCATTGTCCGCCTCCCTTGCCGGGCTAGCCGCGCGTCCCTTCAACGGCGCGCACCTCGACCCGATTTCCAAACACCACCCGCTCGACCACAACCGCAGTACCAGCCTTAATGGCCTGCCCGTCCGACGCACGCGCCTTGACATGGCTCATCACACCGCCAACCTCGGTACGGATTTCACCTTCACCCCCTTCGGGGATATCGATATAGACGCTCCCGGCCGCGCCGACTGCGGTCGCAATATCCAGCGTGCCGGTATGCGCGAGCTTCGGCAGCACGTACAACAGCAGCGCCACCACCACCATGCCGGCAGCGCCCCACAGGGCGCCCAGCCCGATCGCCGCCCGTACGCTGCGCCCGTCAGCCAGATACAGCGCACCCCCCCAGCTAAAGAGTGTGAAAAAGGCAATGACAGAGCGGATGCTGAGCAACTTGAACGCGCCCATCGTCTCCGCCGCGTCACCGCCGGCCACATCATCAACGGTCACGTCGCCGTCCGTCACATCGTCACTGTCCAACCCCATCAGAGTGGCCAGCAACTGCCAGACGGACAAGACGCCGAAAAAGACAGCCGCGCAGAAGAAGCCGCGGTTCAACGCGGAAAGCCCGCCCCACCATGCATGCATGTGCGCCTCCAATCCGCGCGCCGTCAACCCCACATCAGAAGTGGTAGTTCAAGATCGGCACGCACGGGAAC
>ERZ795030.765-NODE-765-length-47706-cov-7.350318_pt1 | contig 47706 bp, 42 predicted proteins | sample MGYA00375122_ERZ795030 | MGnify/ENA primary metagenome ERZ795030 (study PRJEB30165, sample SAMN05720146) | activated sludge metagenome | isolation source: anaerobic digester from wastewater treatment plant | place: Japan | collected 2015-04-20 ... | reverse complement strand
TGGCGGCGCGGCGAAGATCGTCGTTGGCGCGGAGGGTACGGGGATGATCGAGATCGGTTCGAACGGCGTCGTGCAGGCCGAACATGTGGTGATGTCCAACGGCGTCCAGTCGGTCCTGCGCTTCGTTGCCGGTGCAAACGGCTTCGGCTATCTGGATGCGCAGAAATCCCTGTCGATTTGCGACGGGCAGCGTGTCGAGGTGGACCTCACGGAATATGCCGGGAGCAAGACGAAGCATCAGTTGGTCAAGTTCAGCGGCACGAACGAGAATTTCCGTGTCGACGTTTTGCAACTCGACGCCGTTTTCACGGACGAGAGCGGCAAGAACCAGCATAAAGTGGCGGTTCTGCGCAAGGGCGCCGACGGTCTGTACTTGAATCTCATGCAAGGAACGGTACTGCATTTCAAATGAGGAAAGTGAGGAACCTTGACGATTACCCTTTCTCGGAAAAAGTTGACCCTTCTTGGCACCTTGGTTTTCGCCGTAGTGCACTTGGGCGCGGTTGAAACCGTGATCGATGCGGCGGAGACACCGCAGATTGAGAAGGAAACCGTTCTTGCCGTCGGCGATGTGCTCAAACTCGTCGGTAAGAAGGCCGATTTTGTCGCCACCGCGCCGATCAGGGGCGCGGGGGCGACGCTCTACGGGGCGCTCGGGTCTCCGGGCTCGTGTACACACCAGGCGGTCTTCGAAGCGCCGATCGAATTTGATACCGTCCTGTGGGGACAAGACTACGGCGAATCGAAGCTGGTGCTGAAAGCATCCGGAAACCGCTGGCACAAATTCGAGCTCGCGTACGCGAAGGTCGAATGCGCAGCGGCGAACGTGCTGGCGCCGGAAGGAGTGCTCACCTGGGGAGACTACTACCGCGGCACCCTCGACCGTAACGCGACCTTTGATCTCGGCGGTTTCGACCAGACGATCGATCGGCTCCATTCGACGAGTTCGCCGGGCACGAAGAATTCCGACCATGTCGTATCCACGGGCGGCACGCTCCTTATGCGTGGTACCGCTGATGCCGTGTGTTTTGCGCGGATCGACGGGGAATTGAATCTCGTTTGGCATCCTACGGGCGATTTCACCCAGAGTTTTGACGAGCGTGTCAATTCGGTGCGAGGTCGGATTGAGGTTCGGCGCGGTACGGTGCGACTCGGTAAAAGCGGAGCGTTTCGGAACATCGACGAAATCAAGGTGGCGGACGGCGCGACGTTCGTTGTCGAGGCGACGAATGCACTTGCGTTGGCGGCGGTGAAGCTGGTGGAACTCGGCAAAGACTCCGCATTGGTCGTGAAGGGTGTTGATCCCTTCATGCCGCAGCAGGTGAGCGTGGTGAAGGACGTCGGCGCAAAGATCGAAAGCGCGGTGCCACTTAAACTCGCGCGTGAAGCCGCGTACGATGATACGCCTCCGCGTACGATCCGCGACAAGTTGCAGGTCTTTTGGGACGACTGGATCGTCGATCCGGCGATGACGAGTGCCCGGCGTGTGCCGCACCATCCCGAATACGTGGGTCCGGTCATCACGACCGACAAGCCTTGGGAGGGTGCCTCCGGCAGCTACATGTCGGTCGTGAAGGTCGATGACGTCTACCGGATGTACCGGCAGGGGATGAGCAGTCACGAGTCGGAGCCGCACTATCACGGGCTCAAGATCTGCCTCTTCGAATCGAAGGACCGCGGGCTCACCTGGGAGCGCGCGAAGATCAACCGCTTCCCGTACAAGGGCAATCGCGAGAACAACATCGTCATCGATTTCAGAGTCAACTACTGGGACAATTTCATGGCGTTCAGGGACGATAATCCGGCTTGTCCCGAGGCCGAGCGCTACAAGGCGATCGCGCTCTACAGCCACAAGTGGAGCGAGGAATTCGCAAAGGCGCATCCCGACTACGCGCCGCTGGCGAAATACGGCAAGGCACTGTGGTGCTTTGTCTCGGCGGATGGTCTCGACTGGAAGCCGGGCTGGCCGCTCTTCAAGTTCGGCGACATGGGACTCCGCTTCGATTCCCTCAACGTTGCGTTCTACGACGAGGTCAACCGGGAATACCGCATGTACATGCGCAACGTGAAGCCGCTCGAATACGAACGTTACGGCGGGACGAACGCGCGCTGGGTGATGGTGACCCGTTCAAAGGATTTCCATAACTGGTCCAAGCCCGAGAACATCGATTTCAACGACGGACAGGAGGAGTACGAACTCTACACTTCGGGGGTGGACCTCTATCCGCGCAATCCTGAGTTGACCGTCGGTTTTCCGACGCGCTATACCGACCGCCGACGCTGGTCGAAGAACTTCGAGCGGCTCTGCGGCAGAAACAAGCGCGTCGAACGCCTCGCGCCCGATCCGCGGCACGGCATTGCGATCACCGATACCGTTTTCATGTGGTCGCGGGACGGCAAGACCTTCACACGTGAAGAGGACGCGTTCTTCTCGCCGGGTCCGGAACATGCCGGCAATTGGATGTATGGCGACGGCTATCTGCAGCGGGGCTTCGTGGTAAGTCCCGGACGTTACGGCAGCGACGACGAACTTTCCTTCTACGAAGTCGACGGCGGGTGGACGGGCAGCCGTCTCACAATTAACCGCTATGCGCTGCGGATGGACGGTTTCGTGTCGTATCATGGACGCTACCGCACCGACAAACTCGTCACCAAGCGCGTTGTTTTCGATGGCAACCGCATGCTGCTCAACTTCAAGACCTCGGCACGGGGACGTGTTTTCGTGAAAATCACCGACGAGGCGGGCAAGTCGATTGTGACCGACGAGATCTTCGGCGACAAAGTCGACCGTATCGTCGACTTCGAGGACGGCGAGGTGTCGGCGTTCGCCGGCAGGCCGGTGCGGATCGAATTCGGGCTTTCCGATGCGGACGTCTACTCGTTTCGTTTCGAGAAGGCGGCGGATGCGGGCGCACGGGACGCATGCCCTTACCGTGGACGTTCAGGTGAATACAAAACTGAAATCGAGAAGACGTGCTGGTCGAACATGACCGACGAGGTGCGTATTCCCTACTTGGCGGCGCTTTCGATGGAATACCGCGTAACCGCCGAACGCGAGACGATGCTCAAGGCGGATGAACTCTTCATGGTGCTGAAGGACACCCAGCGTCTCAACGCCACGGTGACGGAGGGACAACCGCTCTTCGGCGAACTGCTCGCGGTGGTGGACTGCCACTGGCGGATCGCCCGAGACCCTTGGCAGATCCGTTGGTTCTATTCGAGACTCGGGGCGTGCGATCATCCGCTTGCACTTGCGTTCAACGTGAAGTACAGCCGTAACGATCAAGCAAAGGCGAAGCTGAAGGAGCTGCTTGCCGCAGGCAGGGTCAGGCCCGAAGAATTGCCTGTCACCTGGGATCGGCTCAACAACGAAGACGGCTATGTTCAGGAGCGCTTCGCCGACCGTCTGGTCAAAGACTTCGATCTCACTTCCCAACCTCAGGATGCCGCAGGCAAGGCCCGTTGGCTGTGGGCCTACTGGACCATGCGGCTGTTGAACAATGGCCGCTGATCTCATCCGCAGTCACCGTTTGAATGCCGTCGTTCCCCAAGTCAAAAATTCGGCTTTCCGGCAACAGGGGTTGCCCCCGGCTCCCGTAATCGGGTATAGTAAAACTTCGTTGTGCCGGAGGGGCCGGTACGGGTTCTCATGCGGGAGCAGTTATGCCGAATACGGTTTTGGTGGGTGCACAGTGGGGGGATGAGGGCAAAGGTAAGGTGATTGATGTCCTCACCAGTCAGGCGGACCTGATTGTGCGGTATCAGGGGGGAAGCAATGCCGGACATACCGTGATCGCGGATGGCCGGAAATATGTGCTGCACCTGATTCCGTCCGGGATTCTGCACACGGACAAGCAATGCGTGATCGGTAACGGCGTGGTGTTGGATCCTTTCGACCTGATCCGGGAGATCGAGGGCCTGCGGGAACAGGGGTTTGATCCACTCGGCCGGCTGTATATCAGTGACCGGGCCCACATGGTGATGAATTGGCACCGTGCGCTGGATGCGGCCGATGAAGCACGGCGCTCGCAGGAGAGGAAAATCGGAACTACCGGTCGCGGCATCGGTCCGGCCTACGGTGCCAAGATAGGGCGATCAGGCTTGCGCGCGGGGGACATGCTTTCCCCTTCGTTCCTGGAAATGGTGGAGGCGGGGGTGGCGGAAGCCAACACGGTGCTGGCCGGATGGGGCGCGCCGCTGCTGGATGGGCGTGAGACCCGGGTACGGTATGAAGAGGCGGTCCGGACGTTGACCCCGTACATTGCCGACACCGTGACGCTCGTGAATGAAGCGGACCGCGCGGGCAAAAGCATTCTGCTGGAAGGAGCCCAAGGCACGATGCTGGACATCGATTTCGGGACCTATCCCTTTGTCACCTCGTCCAGCCCCACGGCTGGCGGAGCCTGCACGGGTTCCGGTATCTCGCCGCGCCGTATCGACCGGGTGGTCGGCGTGATCAAATGTTACACGACCCGCGTGGGGGCCGGACCGTTCCCCACCGAACTGACCGGCGAAACCGGCGAGCGGCTGCGGCAGAAGGGAGGCGAATTCGGTGCGACCACCGGACGTCTGCGGCGGTGCGGCTGGTTTGATGCCGTAGTGGGCCGTTACGCCGCGATGGTCAACGGTGTGGACTTCTGGGCCATGACCAAGCTGGATGTGCTTGACGAGGAGCCGGTGATCCGGATCTGTACTGCCTATGAGCGCGACGACGGGGTCCGGTATGAAATCTTCCCTTCCGACCTGAGCGTCTTGGAACGCTGCACGCCTGTTTATGAGGAGATGCCCGGCTGGCTCACTCCAACCAGTTGCTGTACCCGCTATGAGGATTTGCCCCTCAAGGCCCGCGCGTATGTGGAGCGCCTGATCGCGTTGATCGGCGGGAGACTGGGAATCCTTTCAGTGGGACCCGCGCGCGAAGCCACGTTGCGGCTGGGGTTGTGACCGCAGGCCGCAGTACCGCGCACACGGAATGAGTGTGGACACGCAAACCAACAGAGTGCCGTCGCACATCGCCATCATCATGGATGGCAACGGTCGCTGGGCCCGACAACGTGGCAAGCCGCGTCTGGCGGGACATGAGGCCGGCTCCGAAACGGTTCGTTGTGTGCTTAATTACTGCCGCGACGCCGGGATCCGTTACCTGACGCTCTATGCGTTCAGCACCGAGAACTGGTCGCGCCCGCCGGATGAGGTTTCGGGGCTGATGGCGCTCTTGGGAACCTTCATCCACAAGCACGAGCGGGAACTGATCGCGCGTCAGGTGCGGCTGCGGGTGATCGGACAGCGGGAAGATCTCTCGGCTCCGTTGCGGGAGGCCCTGACACGTCTGGAACGCGAAACGGCGCACTTTGAACGCCAGCTTCTCATCGCCTTGAGTTACAGCGGCCGCAACGAGCTGGCGCGCGCGGCGCGGCGGATCGCGGAGGAGGTCCGGGCAGGAACGCTTACGCCGGAACAGGTCGATGAGGCCGCTGTGGCGGCCCGGCTCGACGCGCCGGATGTGCCGGACCCCGATCTGATCATCCGTACCAGCGGAGAGTGGCGCATCAGCAATTTTCTGCTGTGGCAGAGTGCCTACAGCGAGTTTTTCGTCACACCGGTGCTGTGGCCCGATTTCCGCGAGGCGGAGTTTCAAGCGGCGCTGGCCGCCTATGCCAAACGCGAGCGGCGCTTTGGCGGAGTGACGGCGCAACCGGCAGGGGCAGGGGGAGGTGCGCCATGTTGATGCGCCGAATCCTCGCCGGTGTGCTGGTGGGCGTTGCTTGGCTGTTGAGCCTCTGCGCCATGCCGGGATGGATGCTGTTCGGGGTGCTGCTGGTGATGTCGAGCGCCTGCCAGAACGAGTTTTACCAGATGATGAAGCGCAACGGCTATCCGGTGAGCCGGAACGGCGGCATGGTCATGGGAGTGGTGTGGTTGACGGCCTGCTACGCCTTCCCGCCGTATGCGGCGGGACGACTGCCGACCGGCCACCAGTTCGAAACCCTGATGCTGGCCATGCTGGTCGCCGCCCTGTTGTTGCGCGTGCTTTTTGACTCGCGGATCGCCAAGCCGGTCGAGCATGTGGGAGTCACGCTGTTGGGGTTCTTTTATTTGCCGTTCATGTTGAGTTTCTTCATCCGGCTGGCCCAGTGGGGAGCGGACGAGATGTTCGAGATTCCCTCTGCCCGCGCAGGTGTCTTTCTGGCCTCCTATCTGGCGGCAGTGGTGAAGTTCAGTGACGTTGGCGCGTTTGCGGTTGGGGTGACGATGGGGCGCCACAAACTGTTTCCGCGGGTCTCGCCGAAAAAAACCTGGGAAGGATTGGTCGGCGGGATCGTCGTCTCCATGATGGTCAGTGCGGGGCTGGTGGCGGCTGCCAAGCGGTTCGACTGTCTGCCGGGCGGTCCGCTGGCGGAGTTGAGTATGACCCACGCGCTGGTTTTGGGTTTGGTGCTCAGTGTGGTCGGCGCACTGGGGGATCTGATTGAATCCATGTTCAAACGGTCGGTGAACGCCAAGGATTCCGCTGGCCTGTTGCCGGGTGGCGGCGGCGGGATTCTGGATATGTTCGACAGCCTGACCTTCACGCCGGCAGTCCTCTATTTTTATCTGGTTTGGTTTGTGGGACAGTCGGTGGCGTTATGAGGTCGGTGGTTATACTCGGGAGCACGGGATCGATCGGCGAGAACGCTTTGCGCGTGATCGAGGCGCATCCCGAAGCGTTGCGTGTGGCGGGGCTCTCGACTCGAACGCACATCATGCGTGTTTTGGATCAAGCCCTCCGCTTTGATGTGCCGGTGGTGGCGGTCGCGGATGAAAACGCGGCGCGGGAGGCGGAGACGCTGGCCCGTCCGCACGGGATTGAGGTCTGGCCCGGTGAAGCGGGAGTGGCGGCGCTGGCGGCGCTGCCGAAGGCGGATATGGTCCTGTGCGCCTTGGTCGGTCTGGCGGGCCTCGAACCGGTACTGGAGGCGATCCGAGTGGGGCACGATATCGCGCTGGCCACCAAAGAAGTGCTGGTCGCCGCAGGCGAATTGGTGATGCGGCGGCGGGCAGCCGCTGGTGTGCGGATGCTCCCGGTGGACAGTGAACACAGTGCGCTGTTCCAATGCCTGCAAACCCCGGGGTGTCCGCCGGCCTGTGTACGGGATGCCGCAGACACCTCCCGCATTGAAGCGCGTGTCGCGCGCTTTGCGCTGACCGCGTCGGGGGGGCCGTTCGGCGCGAGCAAAGAAACGGATTTCGACCGCGTCACGCCTGAAGAGGCCCTGGCCCATCCGCGGTGGGACATGGGGCGGAAGGTCACGATCGATTCGGCCACGATGATGAATAAAGGTCTGGAGATTCTGGAGGCGCACTGGCTGTTCAATCTTCCGGTCGCCAAGATCGATGTGCTGATCCATCCAGAGAGCGTGGTGCACTCGATGGTCACGTTTACGGACGGTGCCACGCTGGCGCAACTTTCCATGCCCGATATGCGCTTTCCGATCCAGTATGCCCTGACTTGGCCGGAACGGCTGACTGCCGATCTGCCCCGTCTGGACTTGGCCCGGATGGGATGCCTGACCTTTGCCGAACCGGACACGACGCGGTTTCCCTGTCTGCGGCTGGCACGCGAGGCGGCACAGGCGGGGGGGACTGCACCTGCGGTGCTCAATGCCGCGGACGAGGTGGCGGTGGAAGCCTTTTTGGCCGGGGCGATTCCGTTTTCCGGCATCGCCCGGGCGGTGGAGGCTGTGATGGCGCAACATGATGTGAAAACCTGTGTCGAGTTGGAAACCATTCTCGAAGCGGATGCGTGGGCGCGCCGCCAGGCGGGCGCACAGGTGAAGAAATCAGGGACAACGTGAGTGTGCGCCGCGCCGCGGCATACCGGTTGCGGCGTATCGGGCCGACGTGAGATAGGTGGAAAAGCATGGAATGGGTCAGTCTGATTGGATCGGGTGTTTGCGTGGCGTTGTTTTTCAGCCTCGCCATCTTTATTCATGAGTTCGGGCATTTTATCGCTGCGCGGCGACTGGGGTTGCGTGTGGATGCCTTTTCAATCGGATTTGGACCTGCGCTCTGGAAGCGCACCGTGGGCGGGGTGGTGTATAAGGTGGGATGCGTGCCGTTCGGCGGATATGTGGCCCTGCCGCAATTGGATCCTTCAGGGATGGAGAAGGTGCAGGGAAGCGAGCGGGACGGGGAGGGGGATTCGTGTTCGGAGTTGGAGGATATCGCCCCGTGGAAACGGATTGTGGTCGCGTTGGCCGGACCGGTCGGGAACTTCGTGCTCGCCATCTTTTTGGCCTATTTCCTCTTTCTGGCTCCGGGCGTGAAAACAGGCGTGCTGGATACGCGGATCGGTTCTGTGGCGGAAAACTCGGAAGCCTGGAAAGCCGGGGTGCGTCCGGGGGACCGGATCCTCAGCGTTAACAACCGGAAGGTGGGAACCTGGTCCGATTTGCAGGTGGAGTGCCAACTTGCGGGCGATTCCGGCAAAGCCGTGTTCGGCATCCAGCGCGGGGACACGGTGCGGGAGGTGGAACTGCCATTCCGGACCAGCGAGATTGTGGAACTGAAGATGCTGGAAGGGGTCTTCCCCGCAACGCACTGCGAGGTCTCGGCGCTCATGCCCGACATGCCGGCAATTCAAGCCGGACTGCTCCCGAACGATGTGGTGGTGGAGATTAACGGAGAGCCGGTGCGGGAGGCCCAGCAGTTCGCTGAAGCGATCCAGCACAACCGGGCGCAACCCGTGACGCTTACGGTGAAACGGGGCCGCGAACTCCAGCAGATCGTGCTGACACCCCGTTTTGACGAGGCCTCGGGAAGGTATCTCGTCGGCATTGTCTGGAAAGACGCCACGGAACGGGTTCGTGCCTGGATGATGTACCGTAATCCTTGGCGCCAGTTGAAGTGGGACTCCCTGTCCGTGGTGCGCGTGCTCCAGGCCCTGCTGGCGCCGGAATCGAAGGGCGAGCGTAAAGCGGTGGCACGTAACGTGGGCGGACCGGTGGCCATCGTGATCGGGCTCTTTCACACGGTACGGGGCGATATCCTTGACGCCATCGGATTCTTGCGGATGATTTGCGTCAATCTGGCGATCCTGAATCTGCTGCCGTTTCCCGTTCTGGATGGCGGGCACATCCTGTTCGCGTTGTATGAAGTGACCACCCGTCGTAAACCGCACCCGAAAGTCGTTTCGGCGCTGGTGAACGCGTTCGCGTTTTTACTGATCGGACTGATGGTGCTCTTATTTTACCGCGATATCGCGCGTCAGGTCAAAATCTCGCGGGCGGTCCGTGCCGCGGTTCGCGAGGCGCGTCAGGAGGCAGAGACGGCGTCCGAGACCAACGCATCGGTCGTGCCGCGGTAGGCAGTGTTGATGAGGAGGACGATGTATGCGGTGTCCGCGTACTGCGACGCGTCAGGTTCATGTGGGGTCCGTCGCCATCGGCGGCGGTGCCCCGGTGAGTGTGCAAACCATGGCGAACGCCGATCCGCATGATGCGGAGGCCCTGTTGCGCCAGGTGTGTGAAGCCGCAGAACTCGGGTGCGACTTGGTGCGTCTGACCGTGCCGGATCACGCGGCGGCCGAAACCTTCAAACAGGTGCGTGCGCGCTCCCCGCTGCCGCTGGTGGCGGATATTCATTTCGATCACCGGTTGGCTCTGGCGGCGCTGGCGGCTGGCGCGGACGGGTTGCGTATCAACCCCGGTAACATCGGCGGTCCTGAACGGGTTCGGGCCGTCGTGGCGGCGGCCCGTCCGAACCGCATTCCCATCCGTATCGGTGTGAACGGCGGTTCGCTGGAAAAGGATCTGCTCGCGCGATACGGCTCCGCGACACCGGAGGCGCTGGTGGAAAGCGCGTTGCGGCATGTGGCGTGGCTCGAGGCCGAGGACTACCGCGAGATGAAAATCTCGGTGAAGGCCTCTGACGTGCCGCGTACCCTTGCCGCCTACCGCCTGTTGTCGGAACGAACCGATTATCCGCTTCATCTGGGTGTGACGGAGGCTGGCACGTTTCTGCCCGGAACAGTGCGCTCCTGCGTGGCGCTCGGCACACTCTTGCTGGAGGGTATCGGCGATACGATCCGCGTTTCGCTGACGGATCAGCCGGCCCAAGAGGTGCGCGTGGGGGTGGAACTCTTACGCAGCGTCGGGTTGCGCGCGCCGAGTGCTTCGGTGACCTCGTGTCCAACATGCGGCCGGACGCGGGTGGACGTGGCCGGTCTGGCGTTGCGAATCGAAAACCGCCTCGAACGTTTTTACCGCGAACACCCTGACGCGCCGCGGCCGCATGTGGCGGTCATGGGGTGTGTGGTCAACGGCCCCGGCGAGGCGAAGGGTGCCGATATCGCTGTGGCCGGGGGCGACGGCGTGTTCGTGCTGTTTGTGCGGGGCGAACGGATCAGAACCCTCCCCGAAGCGGAGGCGCTGGAGGCGATCGTCCGGCTGGTGACCGAATGGCCCCGCCCGTGAAGGCCGTGCGCCCCGCGCTGATCATCGCCGCTTATAGACCGAGCGGCCGGATCTCTTCTTTCAGCAGTTTCAGGGCCGGCGGGTCATTCTCGGCTTTGATCAGGGCCTTCCTGAAATAGTCTTTGGCCTCTTCGCGCGCTTTGTCCGCCTCCTCCTTATCTGGAATGGACTCCAACAGCCTGGCGATACGAATGGCGTTGCGTCCGAGAATCCATTCCCGGCTGTGGGAGATGCCCGTAGTCGGATCGGATTCCTCGTCTTGATCCGTCGCCAGCCAGGCATTCATGAACGCGCGGAAATACGCCACTGCTTCGCGCGGCTTGTTCTGCGCCATGGCACGGTGCGCTTTGACCTTGGGCAGGGACATGTCGTGCCAGGCTTTATCCTTGCCGGGGATGCCTTGTTCGAGCATGTGGATCGCCTTGTCGTAATCGTTGACAATGAACGCGCCGTCGAGCACCTTCACTTTCGCCATGTTGACCGTCGCCTCGTTCGTGCAGACCGTCAGCAGGCGTTCGCCCACCGCGCACAGGTTCCGGACCACGTTGTGGTCCTCGATCGTCTCGTAAAAATACCGCTCGTACAAGTCACCGACCAGAATCGGGGAAACTTTGACGTTGAGCAACACATTGAGCCGCTCCGCCAGGACTTTCTTATCGACGGTCATACCCGTGTCCACCCACACGCGGGCGGCATAGTGAACCGATGCCTCCTTGCCCACGGCGTTGAACAAAATCTGTTTAGCGGCCTGTTGCAACAGATCCGTCTGATTGTTTTTATTCAGGGCGCCGAAAACATTCTTGAGGGTCTGGTGCAGCATCGCGTCCGGCAGTTGCGGCACACAGGCCGCGAGGGCCTCGACCACGCGTCCCCATTCGCCGGTCAGCACGATACAGCGCAGTTTCAGCGACACGATCAGCGGTTGGTACGAGGGTTGACCGGCGGCAGCCTTCTCAAAATGGTTCAACAGGACAAGCGCTTCGCGGTGATTCCCCATATCAATGAACCACTCCAAGGAACGTTGCAGATCCGGCAGAGACTCTTCGGGCCGGACGAGCGTCAGAAGGGTGTCCAGATCGCTCCGGGCCTGCTCCATGTCCTTGATGCCCAGCGCGGCCGTCAACCGCCGCAGCATCAACCGCCCTCTCAGCTCTTTCGGGAAAGCCGCGCCGAGATCCAGCAGTCGCGTGCACCAGTCGTTCATCTCGCGGTATGCGTTGCGCTGCTGATGGAAATCGCAAATTTTTCCGAATACGGCTTGCGCCTGATCCGGTGCTTTTTTCCAAGCTTCAACCACCAGATCAGAGGCCTCCTTCACGCGCTCCAATGAGAGCAGCAGGTTGATTTTGTGCGCGAAGAAAATCGGCTTGTGTCCAGCAAAACGAGGGTTGGCCAACGCCTCGTCAACCAGAACCAGCGCCTCATCCTGCCGTTCGTAGGAATAATCCTGAATACGCAGGGACGTCTGCTCCACTTCATGCTTGAGGTACGCCTCGCGTTCGGCGGCTCTTTTCGCGGAAGGTTTGCAGCCGGAGGAAACGAGAAACAGAAGGAAGGGGAGGGCGATGACGCAACGTCGGGCGAGTTGCTTGGTTTGCCATTGGTTTCGCATGTCGAATCTCCTTATCAGATAACCCAGAAACGGGCACAGTATAAACGGAATACCTTTTATTGGGCAACCGTTTGTTTGGATTCCTCAACGGATCGGACCCCGTTCCGGCGAATAGGTTTCGGGTGTCCGCACAACCGTTGCTTTTTCGCGGGTGTCACGGCCCTTGTCCGTCAGCGGCACGTCCACATCGTAAACCGTGGTCTGCATCAGGAGGGTGTCCGCCGCGCGACGGCTCACCCCGACACCGAATCGGGATCCCGAAATCCAGTTTTTTTGGAACGTGGCGGCGCGGATGCGTTCGGGGCCCGGACTTCCGCTCCCTGCCGCAGTGCCCAGGTCGCTGGGGATCACACTGATGCCCGCCTGAACGTTGTCCCATCCGCCGCCCCAAGTCCAGTTCGCCCCGTACTGGGCACCGCTGAAAGGGGTCACGTTCTGAATCTCATTGGCGATGAACCGGTTGGCGAAATTGGCCCAAGGCACTCCGTTGCGTTCTTCCAGTGGCAGACGTCCGCCCACAGCGCAGAAGAGTCCGCCGCCGTCATGCACACGGCAATCACGGATGAGGTTAAAAAAGTCGGGTGCCGTTTGGTGATGCATCGGGTCGGCGTTCTGCCGATCGTCATGTGTTTTGAACGTAATGCCCAGAGTGCGGGCGCAGAGGTGACGGTCGATGATGCAGTTGATCGCGCCCGCACCGTAAATGTACAAGCCCTTGCCGCAATCGGTCTCTTGGTTGTTGACGAAAACGGTGTCGATCAGGCCGTTCATCATCACGACCACGCTGGAGGCGTCTGGCGGGACACGCCACGGCGTTTCCGGGTACAGGACACGTTGGGCCGGATCGGCTGCACGGACTCGCCGCCATTGGCCGATCCCGCGCCCGCCCGCGATCACAACGAAACGGCCCACGCACATCTCGGCCGTGGCGGGAGCCCCCCGCGCCGTTGGCCAGCGCGCAATCCGGACATGCGTGGGAGTGGCCTCCTCCACCGCACTCTCACCCAAATAACCCGCCCCCTCAACCAGATACGTCTCGCCCGCATTCTCACCCAGAACAGTTCGTTCCACCGTGTTGCCGGCAATGAAATTACGGTAGTTGACGCCGAAATGGGTCTGCATCACCAGACCGCGGGTGTCACCGGAGAGGAGGTTGTCTTCGAAGATCACCTGTTCCGCACCCCAGAATTTGAAACCGTGGCCGCGCCAGCGCCGATCGGTGATGAAACGGTTTTGCGAAAACAGGCTGTCCTCGACCTTGCGTTCGCAACTGCACGCTCCCGGTCCGTAGGTCTCACAACGCACCATGCTGAAGCGGCGCGCTTTGACGATGTTGAGCGGCCGGGCACAGTAGGGGTGCGTGGGGGACAGTCCGAAATCCTGCTGGGTTTCAAGCCGGACCCGGTAGAGCGAGACGTCTTCGGACCACAGCGGATCACGGCCGACACGCAGTGCCGAACCGAGCGCGGGCATGAACCGTAAGGTCAGATCACGCAAAGCAAACCGGCGCATCCCCCATAACAGATCCTTTCCATCAAAAACGGGTCGGGTTTGTGTCAACGCAAATGGATCCACGCACGGTTCTTGTCGATTGGCGATCACACTCTGGCGCATGCCCGCGCCCTGGATCACCACGTCTTCCGGGATGTTGAGGGTTCGGGAGATTGCGTACGTTCCGGCCGGCAAAAAAAGCGTGCCGCCGGGTGCGGCTTGACGGAGCGCAGCCTCCAAGGCCGCCGTGTCATCCGCGAGCCCATCGCCGACCGCCCCGTGCTCGCGCACCGAAACGACCGGCCGTGACGACGGTTTTTGGGCGACGGTCAGACGCAACGGGCTGGACCATCCGTACTCCGCACCGTGACGACCATGGACAAACACCTCGTATTCGCCTTCGGCCAGCGACTCCGGTAGCCAGACGCAGAGTGACCAACGTTCCGTGTGTCCGTCCTCATGATGCTGGGCAGCGCGGGCGAGATGCACCATTTGCGTGGAACCCACCGGCCGTAACAAGACATGGGCAGAGGGCAGGAGCCAACCCCAGGCGAAGGTTCTGCCGAAAATTCGGATCGGCTCTCCTGGCGCCTGGCGCTGCGGATACAACCATTGCGCCTGTGGACGGTTGATGAGAATCGGACGGCCCCACCCTGATTCGTCCCCGACCCAGACGGCGGAGGTGAGTGGAGCGCACACCCACGATTGCGGCAGACAGCGGAACAGCACTTGCAGGAAGACCTCTCCCTGTCCCACGATCTCACACTCCTGCGCCTCCGGCGGTGGTGTGTCAGGAAGATCGGGCGGACGGCCGATCGCCTTCGCGAACCTAAGCGGATCCTGCGGCTTCCGCATATCGTATCCGCCGAGCGCCAAAGCCTTGACGCGTGTCCGGCCGGGAACGAACCCGTGTCCGACGATCACGGCCACTTCACTGTTGCACGCCGGCTCGGTGATGAGGTTGATCTCCGGAAGGGCGGATGCGGTTGTCCGACACAGGATGTAAAACAAGAGCGGGATCAGGAGGCAACGCATCATCAGGAAACTCCTTTCGTATTCACGGGACATGGAGAGATCAAGGTTGGGCCGCCTGCCAAATGTCTTGCAGACGGCGGATGGCGTCAAAGGGGGCCGGGGCCTGGCACACATACCGCACCACGGCGAAATTCACCGCGCCAGCCCGCAGCACTTCCGGTAACCTGTCGGCATCGATGCCGCCGATCGCAACGGTTGTGAAAGGCGCCGCACGGATGATCGCGCCAGCCTGTTCCGGCCCCAATGTGGCGTCGGGGACCTCTTTGGTCGGCGTCGCGAAAACCGGTCCCACGCCGCAGTAATCGGGGGCGACCTTGATGGCGGAGCGCGCCTGTTCCGGGGTATGTGTGGAGAGGCCAAAGTGACGCAGGACGGGATAACGGCGGCGCGCCTCGGGCAGGGGCATGTCATCTTGGCCGAGGTGCACACCATCCGCCTCGGCCTCTGCCGCCAGTTCGGGATCGTCGTTTACAATCAGGCGCGTGGAGGTGCCGCGGGTGATGGTGCGCAGATTGTGCGCCGTGGCCAAAATTGCGGCCCGGTCACACTTTTTCCGGCGTAATTGGATGTAGCGCAGTTCGGCCGCCACAGCGGCTTCAGCACAGCGCTCGTATGAGGTCACGGGGTCGGTGATCACAAGATACAGGCCAAAACGTTCGATCAGCATACAGTCTCCGGAACTCAATGGATAAACGGGTGGGACGCATCGACCTCGGTGTGCGACGGAAGGCATGGGTGGCACGCCCAAGGATCTTGACCGTGCTGGATCAATGCGAACCCGTGCAGAAACCCGACCCACTCCTCCGCCGTGTAAGAGCGGAGCCGCAGGGCGGTGAGAATAGCGGCCACGAAGATATCGTGACTGACAAAAAGAACGAAGGGTACGGTCATTTGCGTAATCATCCACTCCAGCGTCTGTTCCGTGGCGGTCATGAGCGGTGCCGAGTGGAGGGCGTTCCCCTTCTTCAGATACTCCAACATGTAAGCCATGTATCCCTGCTGACGCATGATCTCCTGCACCGCGTAGGGGTCACGGTAAAAAAAACCGCGCACACCCAGCGGGTCCGCATCTTCCACCTGCGGTTCGGGAACCCCCATGCCCTCGGCGATATGCCGTGCGGTCAGACGACAGCGTTGCATCGGACTTGCCAAAAGCCGCACGTCCGGGGCACCCGCCAACATCGCGCCCGCCTCACGCGCCACGGCGACCCCACGGGGGGTCAGCCCGAGATGTCGGCCGAAATCCTTATCGTCCGAACGGATGGGCGGGCGTTCGGAATGGCGGATGAACAGGGCGACACGGCCACCGCGCCCCAGCGCGGCCCGAACGTCACCGAAGTCGAGGAGGGAGGAAGACAACGTCATCGTCATACGTTTATTCATAACGGAGGCAATCAATGGGATTGAGACGGGAGGCGCGGAGGGCGGGATAAAAACCGAAGGTGCCAGCCAATACACCGATCAGACCGCCAACCGTGGAGAGCACCACGGCTTCCGGGAAAGACCATGATGATGTTGTTCCCGATACTGCTGATTTCGCGGACCATCATGGCCTGCGCGCCTTGGCCGCTGGCCACGACAGCAATGAGCGCCGCAATGCCGACAATGATGCCCAGCGCGGTCAGCAGCGAACGCGTTTTGTTGCGGAAGATGGCCCGCAGCGCCACTTTCAGGATCATGAAAAAGGTCATGGGATGGCGTGAGTCCGGTTTGTGTCTTAAAGCAATTATCATACACCACTTGAAAGCCTCATGGAAGAACGGAACGGGATCGATTTCCGCAGAAAACTGCTGGATGCTTGCCCTGTGCCGTGACAATCGATATACTTAAACCACAAAAGCTAGGTTGGCTATGGGGCTACGGGAAGGGTCGGAGCGGGACATGGCAGTCGGGGTCGAAACGCAAGGGATCATGAAAACGTTCGGGGCAGTTCGCGCACTGGACGGGGTCAGCGTGTCGATCCGTCCGGGCGAGCTGTTCTTTCTGTTGGGCCCCAGCGGATGCGGCAAGACTACGCTGCTCCGCTGTCTCGCCGGATTTCACACTCCGGATGAGGGGCGGATTTTTTTCGGGACGCAGGATGTGACCGACCTGCCGCCGCATGCGCGCAATACCGGAATGATGTTTCAGAGTTACGCGCTGTGGCCGCACATGACCTTGGCGGAGAACGTCGCCTTCGGTCTGGAGATGCGGAAGCGGCCCCGCGCGGAAATCCGCGCGCGCGTGGCAGCGGCGCTCGAACTCGTGCATCTGGCAGACCGCGCCAAAGCGCGTCCCAACCTGCTTTCCGGCGGTCAGCAGCAGCGCGTCGCGCTGGCACGCGCGCTGGTGGTGGAGCCGCAGTGCCTGTTGCTGGACGAGCCGCTCTCGAATCTCGACGCGAAATTGCGCCTGGAGATGCGCGAAGAGATCCGGCGCATCTGCAAAGCGGCTGGGACCACCGCCGTGTATGTGACGCATGACCAGAAAGAGGCGCTTTCCATCGCCGACCGGATTGCGGTGATGCGGGACGGTCGCATCGAGCAGATCGGAACGCCCGAGGAGATTTACCGTCATCCCGCCACGCGGTTCGTGGCGGGGTTCATCGGTGAAGGCCATTTCCTCACGGGCCGCATTGAGTCCGTTTCGGAAACCGAGGGGGTGCAGGTCGCGACGCGGATCGGGCTGTTCCAAGCCCGCCGCGCACCGGGAGGGATTCGGACAGGCGAGGAGGTGACGGTCTGTTTGCGTCCCGAAACGCTGCGGTTCGGTGTGCCGCCGCACGCCGGAATGAACCGGATGCGCGGCCGCTATCGTGCGAGTGTTTATCTAGGCGAGATGGCCCGGCATGAGATTGATTTGGGTCCGGAGGACGGGCCGTGTGAGGTGCTGACGGCGTTTCAGTTGAACCCTTCCGGCGGAACGGACCGGACAGGTGACCCGGCAGAGGTCTGGGTGGCGCCGGACGAGGTGATTGTGACACGCGGCTGAAACGCAGCGGGCAGAAAGAGGGGAAAGGTCAGAACGAAAATGAGTGAGAAAATGGTCGCGTTGGCGATGGCGGCACATCCGGATGATATCGAGTTCATGATGAGCGGAACGCTGCTTTTGCTGAAACAGGCCGGCGCGGAGATCCATATCTGCAATCTGGCCAACGGCTGCTACGGTTCACAGGTTTACGGCAAAGAGGAAGCGGCGCGCGTGCGGGCATTGGAGGCGCAGGAAGCGGCACGCGTGGCCGGCGCGGTCTGGCATCCGTCACTCTTCGACGATGTGGGGCTTTTCTATAATGCCGATTCGCTAGCCAAGGCTTCCGCCGTGTTCCGCAAGGTCTGCCCCGACATCCTGCTGACACTCTCGCTTTACGATTATATGGAAGACCACGAGTATGCGTCGCGCCTTGCGGCGTCCGCCGCATTCAACCGTTGTCTGCCCAGCTACGTGACAGATCCGCCGCTGCCGTCTACCAACAAGCCGGTGGCGGTCTATCATTCGTTGCCGCACAGCCTGATGGACATGCTGTGCAGACCGGTCGAGCCGGAGTTCTGCATCGACATCGGAAGCGTGATGGAGGTGAAGCGCGAGATGCTGGCTTGTCACACCAGTCAGCGCGAATGGCTCGATGCGACGCAGGGCATGGGCTCGTATGTGGAGAGTATGGCGGATGCGGCCCGCGAAGTCGGCAGACGGTATGGCGGCTGCGAATTCGCAGAGGGCTGGCGCCGGCATAGTCACATGGGGTACTGTGCGCCGGACTTCGCGCCGTTGGAGACGGCGCTGGCCCCGCTGTTGCGGCGTGTCGCGCCGTCAACGTGACGGGTAGGTGAGAACTTCAACAACCAAAACGGAAGAAAGAGAGGAAATGACATGGCACGAGCAATCAGTAAACTGGCCCCCGGATGGTGGGACTACACGACACTGGACAGCGAGATCCTGAACGATGCGGCGGCGCTCACCGCCAAGGATCTTGAGCAGCTTTCGCGTCCGGGATTCAAGGTTTGCATCTACGACACGGTCGAGGAGTTTTACGCGGCCGAAGCGTTGGAGTATATCGAGGCTTGGCGTCAGGCCACGCCCGATAACCCGACCGGCGTGTGCGGCCCGATCGGCCCGACTGAGCATCTGCCGCTGGTGGCCCGCATCGTGAACGCGATCGGGTTGAACCTGCGCGACGCGCATTTCTGGGGGATGGACGAGTGGGTCGAAAACGGCAAAATCGTCTCGACCGATCATCCGCTCTCCTTCTCTAAGTGCGACCGCGAGATGTGTTTCGACCGGATCAAGCCGGAGTTGAGCATGCCCGCCGGGAACATGCACTTCCCGACTGGTGATCTTGCGGCCTTCACCCGTTCCTTCGATGAGATCAAGTGCCTGCTGATGCAGGGCGGTCAGGGAGAGATCAAACACTGGGCCTTCAATGACCCGGTCAAGCGCGAAGGCGCCTATGCGGATGCGCCGCCGTCACCGGAGGAGTACCGCAAGCTCGCCACGCGTCTCGTTGATCTGCATCCCGTCACGGTCATCCAGAACGCGCGTACCTCTGGCGGCGGCAACGTCGCGCTGGTGCCGACGAGCGCGTCGACAGTCGGTCCGGTGGAGACGTGGAAGTCGGCCAAGGTTTCGATCTGGCATCCCGGCCACCACGACAACCCGTTCGGCATCCGGCTCTCCGCGCTGATGATCTCAAAGCGCATCCCGGACAGCAGCGTGCCGATGTCGCTTCTGGCGGATCATCCCAATGTCCAGTTCAACTACCTGCGCAGCGGTATCGGCGAAGTTGCCGTCGAGATGCACTGACCGATCCGTGCGGGATCCGAAACGAGGAGAAACGATGCGGACGTTGAAAACCATTGCGGCCGGGCATGTATGCCTGGATATCATTCCCACCTTTCTACGCGGTGCGCCAACGCTCGAAGCGGTCATGCAGCCCGGCAAACTGGTCGACATGGGTCCTGCGGTGCTCTCCACGGGCGGGTCGGTGGCTAACACGGGGATGGCCTTAAAACGTCTCGGCCTCCCCGTGCGCCTCATGGGCAAAGTCGGCCGGGACGCCTTTGGCGCGGCGGTCTGCGATGTTTTCCGGACGCATGACGAGACACTGGTGAAAACCATGATCGTCGATCCGGCGGTCGCGACCTCCTACACGGTGGTGATCAACCCGCCGGGGATCGACCGCATCTTCCTGCACTGTCCGGGCGCGAACGACACCTTCGGTGCGGACGATGTGATCCCGCAACTTCTCGACGGGATGGATATCTTCCACTTCGGCTACCCGCCCCTGATGCGGGCGTTCTACACCAAGACGGACGAACTGATGCGCCTGTTCAGGAAGGTCAAGGAATGCGGACTGACGACCTCGCTGGACATGGCGCTGCCCGACCCGCAGTCGCCCGCCGGGCAGGCGGATTGGCGCGCGATTTTGAAGCAGGCGCTGCCGTTTACGGACATCTTCTCGCCGAGCCTCGACGAGATCGTCTTCATGCTGCACCGCGAGCGCGGATTGAAAGTGCGCGAGCAGGCGGCTGAGGGCGTGCCGATGGGCGGACTGATCGAAGAGGACGTGCGTGCGCTGGCTGACGAACTGATCGCGCTAGGCGTGGCGGTGGTGATGCTCAAGCTGGGCAATCAGGGAGCTTATCTGCGGGTGACCTCAGACGAAACGCGGCTGGCGACATGCGGATGTTTTGACACCGCATCCCGTACGGCCTGGGGGGGTGTGGAGTTTTTCGCGCCCTGTTTCGACGCGAAGGTCGCGGGCACGACCGGTTCCGGCGACTGCACGGTGGCGGGATTATTGGCGGCAATCGCCAAGGGACTCACCCCGGCGGAGAGTTTGCGCACAGCCGTAGCGGTGGGTTCTGCAAGCGTCGAACAACCGGACGCCACGAGCGGCGTGCCGACTTGGACGGCGCTCGACGCGCGGATCCGTGCAGGGTGGGGGCGGGAAACCCCCAAAGTCGCCTTTCAGGCAAAATGGGTGTAGGGGATGCGGGACGATGGGGGAGGCCACCCGTTGAACGCAAAACAAACCAAAGATCGAACATTAAACGCTGAATAAATCTCCCGGTCGGTAGTGCCAGTATTGTGCTGGCTACTGATCGGGCGATTTTAATTAAGGGGGATATGAGAAAATGTTTTGCACACACGGCACGACACCAGGAAGATTGGGAGCCGCTTAAAACGCACCTGCTGAACGTGGCCGCTCGCGCCCGCCAATTCGCCTCCATCTTTGGTGCAGGCGTCGAGGGGTACATTGCCGGCCTGCTCCACGACTTGGGGAAGTACGGGATACGGTTTCAAGAACGATTACATGGTAAGGGGCGGCACATCGACCACTGGACTGCTGGTGCGTGGACCGCAATGAAGCAGTATGGAAAAGCAGGCTACTGTCTTTCTTTAATTGCACAAGGGCATCATGTCGGATTACAACAAGACACCAAGGAATCCTTCAAGAAAATTTGCAGCCGCGCGCCTTCCCCCGATACAACACTATCTGCGGACTCTATGAACGAATTGTTACAACTGTTCGCAGAAGACGGGTTGTCATGGCCTACCTTACAGAAGTCGTTTTACAGTCGGACGGGTAAACGTTGCTCCGACATGCTCGACGTTCGGATGCTGTTTTCGGCACTTGTCGACGCGGATTACCTCGAGACCGAGAAGTTTATTAACACAGTCGAGGTCAAGCCGTCGCGCCCCACGCGAGGCGCGTGAATTGAAACCTCCTCGCCGTGACGCCGCGTCGGTTGGCCGCCGTCGCGCCCCACGCGGGGCGCGTGAATTGAAATAGCGGCTGTGTGGGGTGGGGGCGAGGCTGAGATGTCATGCCCTATGCGACGCGACTACAGTCTTTCCTGCTGGTGGTGTCGATGCAGGCGTACACTGACCCAATCGTGTTCGGCGACGAGGCTGTCGATCACCGAGGCGGGACGGAGCGCGGAAGGCAGCACATTGAAGGTGTAGGTCTCGATCTCCAGCGGATAGCCTTGCGCAACTGTATGCGCAAAGAATTCGGGTGTGAGGTCGGTGTGGGTGGAGTCGAGGACGCCGTCGCCTGCGTAAAACAGCGGCACATGGAAGTGTGTCCGGAGTTCGCGCCCCATGTGTCGGCGGGCAGTCATCAGCGTTTCGTTGGTCAGGTCCGGCAGGGAAAGGAGCGGGCCGCGCGGTAGCTGGATTTTGGTTTGGTGCAGATAGACCGGATCAATGAAGTCGGCGAGCCGCGCGAGCGATGCATCGCTGATGACGGCGCGGATGGCGGCGCTGAGTTGGATACGGGCGACACGGAGGCCTGCGCTTTCGAAGCGGGCAAGCGCGGCGAGCGGGTCCTCGAATTCGACGGCGAAATGGCAGGTGTCGAGGCAGAGCCCGACATGGGTGCGCAGTAACGATTCGGCCTCTTCCGGCGTACGGCGTCTGCTGGCGCAAAGCCAGCGCCGACCTTCGGTCAGTAGCCCGTCCTCAAACCAGACGATCACGTCCTGCGTGTTTTCCAACAGGCAGTCGGGCTCGGGCTCCAGCGCGAGGACGACCTCGCGGCCAGTGCGCTGCTTGAGGTCGTGCAGGAACTCCGCCATTATCGTGATCTGGCGGACGGGAAGGGATGAGGTTGCAGGTTGGGCGGTTGTTTTGTGCCCGATGGGAACAGTCGAGATGTTGCCGGTCTGGTTTTCAGGCAGTAGCGCGGCCAGAAGGGTGGCGAGACGGCCTGTGTAGGTCAACCGCTCGGGAGTTGACCAGTCGGGCTGGTAGACCGCTGTTTTGACGGCGGTGTTGTGGAACGTGCCATAGGGGAAGCCGTTGATGCCGTTCACGAAGAGGTCGTTACAGCCGAGCAGGTCGGTGAATGCAGCGAGCGCGGCGGGATCGGAAAGCTCTCCGGCGGCTGCGGCGGAAAGGCGCAGTCCGAGCGGATAGGGCGCGGCGGGCGAGACGCGGGCTTTGACGGCGCACGCGTGGCGCGTGATCGCCTGGCGCACGGCATCCAGACTTTCGCCGGGATGAATGTTCAGGCAATAGGAGATACTCATGATGACCGGTTCAGGGCGTCGTGATTTCGTACATGGTGGGGACGGGGCGGAGCTTGAATTTCGGGAGGCGGGCTGACTTGTCGGGTCCGGCCGCGTTGGTGTCGAAGGGCTTGAAGCCGACTTGGGTGGCAGGCGAACCGGGCTTGAGGCGGAAGTCACCCGCGGCGGGGTTTTCGAATAGCGGGTCGGCAACGAGCGAGCCCGCGTCCTGACCGGTCTCGGCCTGCCACTGGGCTAGCGTTTTCTTGCCCGGGAAGAGTTCCTGCTTGCCGGAGGTGTGCCAGTAGAGGTTCGGGCCGAGTTCGTAGTGCTGGGTGGGCTTGCCGTCCTTCATGCCGCGAGTGCCGCTTTTCCAGTTGTTGCCCAACAGGTTTCCGTCAGTCTCCCAGTAGAGGATGTTGTTACGGAAGAAGAACGAGATGTGTTCCTCGTCGCGTGAGCGCTGCACCTGATCTTTGCGCGCATTGGCGAAGATGTTGTTCTCAACGATGTTCTCGCGGCCAAAGTGTTGGTCGAATCCGCCGGTCTTGGTGTTGTACACGAGGTTGTTGTACATGTGGATATAACTGGAGCCCTGATCGGTATAGAGCCCCCAGCCGCCATACGTGAACGCATTGATGTCGTGGATGCGGTTGTTGTGGACGGTTGTGCCCGGCGAAACGCCGAGGGTGTAGACGCCGCCCATGTCGGAAAGGACGCCTTGGCCGATGTGGTGCATGTGGTTGAAGGCGACCTCGTTGTGGTGCGCGCGGGACGGCTCCGCGTATCCCCACGTCCAGCCCAGCGAGACGGAGGTGTAATACAGGTCGCCGATCTCGTTGTTCAGGATGCGGTTGTGGGAAGCATGGCCGACCCAGACGCCGTGCGCTGCGGGATGGATGCGTCCGCCGCCGACGATGCGGCAGTTCGAGATCGTGATGGCCGAAGTCTTATCCATGTCGGCGAGTTCATTCTTGCTTTGGAAATCGTTCCGCATGCTCTCGAACATGCTATAGCCCGCGTATGGAGGGCCGATCTTCACGCCGCCCGCGCCGAGGTCGGACATGATGCAGGCATCGACCGTGTTGGAGTGAGAGCCCGGGCCGAAGGCGAAGGTGTAACCGGCGAGTTGGGTGAACACGCAACGGCTGACTGTGACGTTCCGGGCATTGACGAACTCTGCGGCCGCGGGGATGTTGACCTCGGCTTGGGGGATGAAATTTCCGGACTCGGGGGTGGTCCAGCACGTCTGTTTGAAAACCAGCCCCTCAATCCGCGTGTTGATGACAGGGCGATCCGCGTCGCCCTCGACGATCAGAAGCAGCGGGAGAATGGGCACCTCGACACGGGCCGTATCGGGACGTTCGCCGGGCATCGGCATATAGGAGAGCGTTCCCGTAGGCCGGTCAAGGTACCACTCGCCGGGCACGCCGAAGGCTTCCTTCACGTTTTCGGCCCAGAACCGGCAGCCGTTTTCTCCCCAGCCGGGGCCTTTATAGCTTCCCCAGTACTGGTTGTAGTTGCGGGTCTTCAGAAACCGCACGATTTTTCGGCTGGCGTCGATGGACTTCAGCCGCACACGCGAGGCGGACCAGATGTGCAGGGTGTGGAACTCGATGTCCTGCAGGTTGGACCATGCGGGATCAAGCCCGTCTTCCTTGTAATAAAAGCCGTTCACACCGGCCTCGACCGTTTCGAAGTCATTGGTCGTGGTGAAGTACCCTTTGCGCGGAATGCGCGGCCGGAATCGGCGCGCACCATTCACGAAAAGCTGGGCGAAATCCCAGGAGCCGGACTTCACTTCGGGCAGGTGAGTGGTCCATGCGCCGTCGGCGCGGACGGTCCAGCCTGTGATCAAGCGTCCACCGGTGAAGACGGGGGGCGCATCACCGCTGGATCGGTAAATGACCGGAATCGTCGCGGTCCCGCCGTGTTCGGGACGGATGCGGATCGGTTGCTTGAGAGGGTATGTCCCGCCGCGGAAACGGACCTCAATCCGTTCAATCGCTTCAGCCGGGTGCCGTGCCTTGAATTCGGCTACCGCCTGTTGCGCGCGTTCAAAGGTGGCGAACGGACGCCACCACGAACCGGACGCTGTATCGCAGCCGTTGGGCGAGACGTGAAATGTTTTGGACGTGCCCGCCTCAGCCCACGTTATCATGGCCAACATCCCCAGCATCATTCTTGAAACCGTACGCATCATAAACCTCCCCTTTTTTCACTACGTAACATAACAGACCCGCTTATGGAGGGAAAAGCCTTTTGTCTTCCCGTCATTCCGCTGTTGCCAAAAGTCGGCCTTCTTTCTATGCTACAGGTGTATGGCAGACAAGCGTTGGGAGAAGGAGAGCGTATGGCTTTGAATCGAGTGAGGGATGTGGATAACCGGGTTGCGGTGCGTCGCGTGCTGATGAGTGTTTCGGACAAGAGCGGCTTGGACGTTTTGGTTCCCGGCTTGCTGGAGACCTGTCCAAACGTCGTGATCTACTCCACGGGCGGCACCTTTGCGGCCGTACGGGATATGCTTGACCCGGCAGTGGCCGCCCGGCATCTGGTCGCGGTTTCCGAGTATACGGGGCAACCGGAAATGCAGGGCGGGCTGGTCAAAACGCTGGACTTCAAAATTTACCTCGGCTTGTTGAGCGAGACGTACAACGAGGCGCACCGGCAGGATCTTTCGCGCGTCGGTGCTGAACCGATCGACATGGTGGTTGTGAATCTCTATCCTTTCAGCCAGACCGTCGCGCGCGCCGGGGTGACCCCGGAAGACGCCCGCACGAACATCGACATCGGCGGCCCCTGCATGGTGCGGGCTGCGGCGAAGAACTATCTGCGTGTGGCCTCGGTGACCGATCCGGCGGATTATGCGGCGTTGCTGGAGGAACTCCGCCGGACAGGCGGCACACTGGGGTTCGGCACCCGGCTGCGTCTGATGAAAAAAGCTTTCGCCCATACGGCGGGCTATGATCAGGCGATCGCGGCCTTTTTCGCGGATGTCGCGGAGCCGGATGCCCGAAGCGCGTATGAGGTACGCGACCGATTATGATTGATCTGCATCTCCATTCAACGAATTCGGACGGTTCGGATACGCCTGAAGAATTGGTGATCAGCGGTTGTCAGGCCGGGCTGACGGCTCTATCGCTGACAGACCATGATACGCTGGACGGCACGGAGGAGTTTCTGAATGCCTGCCGCGCGAACGGCATGACCGGGATATCAGGCATCGAAATCAGTGCGCATCTCGATGAGGGGCCGGGCGAACTGCATATTCTGGGATATGGCCTGAACCCTACTCATCCGTTGGTGGTGGAGAGTTTGGATCGGGTGTTGGAAGGCCGCGCTTGGCGTAACGAGCAGATTCTGGAAAAGCTCAATGGACTGGGGCTGGAATTGGAGTGGGCGGACGTGCTGGCCTATGCGGACGAACATGTGGTGGGGCGCGCGCATTTCGCGCAGGCCCTGATCGACCGCAGTTATGTCTCTTCCTGTTCCGAGGCGTTCGAGCGGTATCTCGGGAAGGGCGCACCGGCCTATGCGGATCGGTACCGCCTGTATCCCGAGGAGGGGATCCGCATGATCCGCGAAGCCGGAGGGGTGGCGGTGATTGCGCATCCCTTCTCCTGGGAGTTGCGCGAAGCGGAGTTGGAGACCGGTCTGCGCGAATTGAAGGCGTACGGGCTGACCGGCATGGAGGTGTTGTACTCAGAGTACACGCGCGAACAGACGGTCACGCTGATGCGGTTGGCGAAGCGCCTCGATCTGCTGCCGACCGGCGGCTCTGATTATCACGGGCTGGCCAAGTCCGACATCCGTTTGGGAACGGGGTTCGGATCGTTGCATGTGCCGGATGCCTATCTGCCGCCATTGCTGAACGCGATCGGGTCCGACAGCGCCTGGGTGGTCAGGCCGGATTAACCCTGCGCGACACCGCAAAAAAAAGGATGGGTATGGATTGGACGGAGACCCTCGCGGAATTGATCCGACGCACGACAAGCGATCTGCCTCGGGATGTGGAGGCTGCGTTGCGTACCGCCGAGGCGGCGGAACCCGCGCACTCTCAGGCGGCCCGGCTGTTGCGGGCGATCGGAGAGAATACGCGGTTGGCGCGTGCGCAGTCCACCCCGCTCTGTCAAGACACCGGAACCCTGACTTTTTTCTGGCGGGTGCCGCGTGAAAGCGATACCTTGGCACTGGAAGAGGCCACGCGCGAGGCAGTGGCGCTCGCCACGCGCAACGGCTGGTTGCGACGTAATACGATCGACACCCTGACAGGCTCTTCGGTGGATGAAAATGTCGCGGAAGACTGTCCGGTCTGCCACATTGAGCAGGCCGATACGGAGACGACGGAAGTCTGGTTGTTGCAAAAAGGCGGCGGCTGCGAAAACATGAGCACGCAATTCTCGCTTCCGGACGAGGCATTGGGGGCCGGCCGCGACATGGAAGGGGTGCGTCGGTGTCTGCTTCAGGCTGTGTGGCAGACGCAAGGTTTTGGTTGCGCCCCGGGCATTCTGGGCGTGTGCGTTGGCGGGGACCGTGCGGAAGGCTACCGGGTCGCCAAACAGCAGTTGCTGCGACCGTTGGATGATGAGGCCGGAATCCCCGAGTTGGCCGCGCTGGAACGGCGTGTCCTGACGGAGGCCAATCAACTTGGTATCGGGCCAATGGGTATGGGGGGGCGGACCACATTGCTGGGCGTGAAAATTACGGCGCGGACGCGTCTGCCCGCCTCCTATTTCGTGACGGTGGCCTACCTCTGCTGGGCATGCCGCCGACGCGGCATACGGTGCGGCCGCGGGGGGGAACGGGAGTGGCTGGGATGACGATCATGACGGAGACGATATTACAGACTCCGCTTTCGGAGGCCGCGGTGCGCGGATTAAACGCAGGTGACGGAGTGCGTGTCTGCGGACGGGTGTACACGGGGCGGGATCGTCTGCACAAGTTTCTTATGGAAGGTGGCGCTTGTCCGGTATCGTTGCGGGATGGCGTCCTGTTCCATTGCGGCCCTGTGGTGGTGCCGGAAAACGGGGGGTGGCGGGTGGTCGCCGCAGGTCCGACCACTTCCATACGCGAAGAGCCTTATATGGCCACGCTGATCGAACGCTTCGGTGTGCGCGCGATCATCGGCAAAGGCGGGATGGGCGACAAGACCCGCGAGGCTTGCGTTCGGTTCGGCTGCGTGTACCTTCAGGCGGTGGGGGGGGCGGCCACACTGTTGGCACAACGCGTCAGCCGTGTGGACGGGGTCAGTTTTCTGGAAGAATTCGGTGCCACGGAAGCGATGTGGCATTTCGAGGTAAACGGAATCGAGACGGTGGTCGGCATGGATGCCCGGGGCCGGAGCCTGTTCGATGAAGTGCGCGAGGCCTCCGGCGGCGTGTTGAAAAAACTACTCGGCATGTAAGGCAAAGCGCATCAAATGCGTAATCAGGTTGCGGCCCGAAGACGCGTCTTTCCACACCTTGCTTTTTTTATGCGCCATACACCCGGTAATCTGCTAAAATAGTTGAATTCTGCAAGCTACAGGAAGCCGTGAATGCGTATCGTCTTTATGGGATCATCAGACGCCTCCGCCACTGCGCTAAGGGGGATTTTGAGGTTACCGCTGCTGAACGTTGTCGGCGTGGTGACACAGCCGGACCGTCCCGCGGGACGGCGTCAGCGCTTCACACCCTGCCCCTGTAAAGCTTACGCCACCCGCAAGGGGGTGGGGCCGATAATCTCGCCCGAAAAGGTGAACGCGCCGGAGGTGCTCGACCAGATCGCCCAACTCCGTCCGGATGTCATTGCCGTAGTGGCCTTCGGTCAGTTTTTGGGCAAACGACTGCTGGCACTGCCGCCGTACGGTTGCGTGAACGGTCACTTTTCTCTGCTGCCCCAATATCGCGGGGCAGCCCCCGTGCAGGCCGCGATCGCTGCGGGGGATCCTGTTTCCGGTGTGACCATCATGCAGATGGCTGAAGGAATGGATGACGGCGACATGCTTCTCAAGGCGATCGAACCGATCCATTCGGATGATACGGCGGCGACGCTCATGGATCGACTCGCGATTCTGTGTGCGGTGACGTTGGCCAAGGCGCTGCGGCTGATGCAGGAAGGCGGGTTGAAGCGCGAGCCTCAGGACCATGCGGCAGCCACGTATGCGCCGAAAATCCAAAAGGCGGACGGACTGATCGACTGGCATGCCTCCGCCGTGGTGATCGAACGGCGTATCCGTGCGTACGACCCGTGGCCCGGAGCCTTCACCTTTCTGCCGGAACGGCTGAACGGGAAACAAGGGAACAAGGCTCGTTTGAAAGTGTTCCAAGCCGAGGTGTGGCGGGACCCGGTTCCCCATATGCAGGATTACGTGCCGGGGCAGATTTGCGAAATATCCCCGTCCGGACCGATAGTGGTCACGGGCAATATGCCGTTGCGTCTCACGGGGGTTCAGTTGGACGGCAGCCGCCGCATGGATGGCAAGTCCTTTTTGAACGGGCATCCTATGCAGCCCGGTGACCGGTTTTCTGCGGTTGCCGCGATGCAGCCAGATCCCGAAATGTCAGGAGGTGTGCAATGAATGTGAGAAAAGCTTGGTGGTGGAGTGTGCTCGGCCGTGCGGGAGGGCTGATTGTATTGGGGGTGGGTTTGGTCTCGCCGACCGGATGCGTGACCAATCCCATCACTGGAAAACAGCAGATCAGCCTTGTGGGAAAGAGTGAGTTGATCTCTCTGTCCCAGCAGGCCGTGCCGTCGCAATTCTCATCGGATTACGGGGTGGTGTCCGACGCTCAACTCAATGCTTATGTCGCTCAGGTCGGACGCAGGCTGGTCGCCACGCTGAAGCCTTCGGATGTGGTTTTCCCGGATATGCCTTTCTCCTTTCAGGTGGTGAACGCGGTCTATGTCAATGCTTACGCATTTCCGGACGGGACCATCGCCATCACACGCGGGATGTTGGCGGAACTGGAGAACGAGGCACAGCTTGCGGCGGTGCTTGGACACGAGATCGCTCATGTGAATTGCGGGCACACCGCATCCGCCATGAGCAAGGGTACGGTGTATGACGCGCTGGTTTCCGGCACGCAGGGGTATCTGGCGAGCCGCGGCAGCGCGTGGACGGATTTGGCGGGGACCGCAGGCCAACTTGGCAGCGCGGTGGTTCTTGCCAGCTACAGCCGGGAACAGGAGCGGCAGGCGGATCAGGGCGGCATGCTATATCTGGTGCGGGCGGGTTATGATCCTCAGGGGATGGTGGACCTGATGCGTCTGCTCATCCGCATCAGCGGTTCCAACCCTTCGATGATCGAACAGATGTTCTCATCGCATCCGATGAGCACGGAACGGTTGGAAACCGCCGAAACGCGGTTGCGGGAGGAATATGCGGGACAGAACGTCGGTGTCGTGAACCAGGCCGCATTCCTCGCGGCCACTGCGTCCATCCGGAAGAATCGGGCCGCGTTCCAGCATTTCGCGGCGGCGGAGGCGTTGCTCGCGCAAAAGCAGGCCGCGGCAGCCAAAACCCGGGCCGAGCAGGGTTTGCGGATCGCGCCGAATGATTATGTGGGGCTGATGCTGGTCGCGCAGGCCGAACGACAGAGCGGGCAGATCGGGGCCGCGCAGCAGACGGCTCTCCGCGCGGTTCGCCTGTATCCTGCCGGCGCGCGCGCGCACGGTATGCTGGCGCAGTGTGCGTTGCAGAAAAAAGAGTACGCCGCAGCTGTCGCCCATCTGCAAGTCTTCGAACGGCAGGTTCCGGGTGAACCCCATACCTCTTTTTACAAAGGCTTGGCCTATGAGGGCATGGGACGTAAACCGCAAGCCGCGCAGGCATATCGGGCTTTTGTGAGACGCAGCGGCACGCAGTCTAGAGCAGCCCAATACGCGACGCAACGGTTGCAGCATCTCACAGGAATGCCGTAACCAGCGACCGGCCGCGTGCCCCATGATCCTCGATACGCATTGATGGCGACGAAATCGGAAGGAGACGAGCAGCGTTGGGTGATGTTGTGGTTTGCGTTAGTCGTGGAGGTCTGATGGACAGGAAAGAGAACGGACACGTATGGGGGGTGGGGATTGTCGGAACGGGACTGATCGCGCATTTTCATGCGCGGGCCGTGGCGGAAACGCCCGGTGCCCGTCTGGTCGCGGTCTGCGGACGGAACGCTGCGCGTACGGCGGCGTTTGCGTCAACATACGGGTGTGAAGCGGTTTCCTCGCTGGAGGATCTGGTTTGCCGGAGCGAGTTGGATGTGCTGATGATCGCGACGCCTTCCGGCGCGCATCTGGATGCCGCAATCGCCGCGGCCCGCGCCGGGAAACATGTTTTGTGCGAAAAACCGCTGGAAATCTCGAGGGCTCGGATCGACACCATGATCCATGCGCATCGCGAGGCCGGCACACGCCTGGGATGCATTTTCCAACTCCGGTACATGTCTGCGCTGGAACCGATTCGCGCCGCTCTTCGCGAAGGGCGCTTCGGGACGCTCACCTATGCCGGGGCATATGTGCCATGGTGGCGGGATGCGGCATATTACCATGATTCGTCTTGGCGCGGGACGTGGAAAGGGGATGGGGGAGGGGCTTTGATGAATCAGGCGATCCACATGATTGATCTGTTGTGCGACCTGCTTCCCCCGGTCATCTCGGTAAGCGCGCATGTTTCCGCTGTCGGCCATCCCGGAATTGAAACCGAAGATAGTGCGGTGGCCTCGCTCGGTTTTGAAGGCGGGGCCGTGGGGGTGGTGTACGGCACGACCGCAGCCTGGCCAGGACAGGCAAAGCGGCTTGAAATCAGCGGCACCGACGGCACGGCGGTCCTGACCGATGATCGCCTGACACGGTTTTCCTTCCGCGAAGCGCGCGATTCGGACTCCTCGTGGGTTTCACACGCTCCTTGTGAGACAGCCGCAGGCGCGGCCCAACCCGGTGCCATGTCGCACGCTTTGCACGCTGCATGCTTGGGCGCGTTCCTTGAATCCCTCCAGAACGGAACACCCTTTGCGATCTGCGGCGAATCAGCCCGTCGTCCTGTGGCTCTGATTGAGGCGATCTATGAGGCGGCACGTACAGGACAGACGGTCCGGCCGAATCCGGACTAGCGATTTCAGCCCGTTTTGGGGTAAATGACCGCCCAAACAATAACGTCGCATAATATATATTATGTCAAGTTTGGCGGCAGGCAGAGACAGAGGAAGCAAGACCGGTAGACAGCACCGCAATTTTTATGATGTTGCGGTCATGTTACGGAGTTCACGGACCCGCGCGTCAATCGTCTTGTGATCCAAACGTTCGAACCGCGTGAAACTGAATCCCTCGACCCCGAACGAGGCCATGACGCTCGCGTGGAAAAGCGCCTCGCGCAAAAGCCGTTCGCTGACACGTCCGGCGCGCGCCAGATAACCCATAAATGCGCCGGCATATGAATCTCCGGCACCGGTCGGGTCCGCCAGACGGCGCACCGGATACGCCGGGACCAGAAATATCCCGCGCTTCGAGAAGAGCATCGCGCCATGTTCGCCTTTTTTGATGACGATATACGACGGACCCATTTTGAGCAATGCCGCCGCACACTCGATCAGATTCCATTTTCCCATCAACTGACGCGCCTCCCCGTCATTCACGGTCAGCAAGTTCGCGCGCCGGATCACCCGGATCAGCGCCGGACGCGCGATCTCGATCCAGAGGTTCATGGTATCCAGTGCCACAAACCGGGCACCCTTCGCCTGATCCAAAACTTGCTCTTGAAGTTCAGGTTGAATGTTACCGAGCAGCAGAAAGGGAGCGCGTTGATAGGCTGCGGGCAAAACGGGCTGAAATGCCGCGAATACCCCCAGTTCCGTCTTCAGCGTGGTCCGCTCGATCATATCCGCGTCATACTCGCACGCCCACCGGAAAGTTGTGCCATTTTGACGCTGGACCCCGGTCAGATCCACGCCGAACGCGGACCAGCGGCGGTCGAAGGACTTTGGAAAATCACTGCCCACCACCCCTACCGCACCGGCGCGGGTATAAAACGAAGCGGCGACCGTGCTGTAAGGGCATGATCCGCCCAGCAAGTTTTTCCGGTCGGCCGTCCGTGTCCGGATATCATCCAAGCCAATCGATCCGACAACGCACAGCCGAACCGCATCCTGTTTCCGTGCCATTATGTATTCGACTCCTTTTCCTTTTCCGTTTGCAGATGACGCAGCAGCCCTTCCAGCGCCAACAGATATCCGGTGCCGCCGAACCCCATCACCTGACCGAGGCAGACCGGTACCGTCAGACTGGCATGCCGAAAGGGTTCGCGCCGATGGGTGTTGGTCAGGTGAACCTCAACCACGGGGAGCCCACAGGCCGCGATTGCGTCGCGTAACGCGACGCTGGTATGCGTGTACGCCGCAGGATTGATCACCACCCCGTCGAAGCGTTCCCGTGCCCGACCGATCACGGCCACCAGTTCTCCCTCCGAATCACTTTGCATGTCTTCGACTTCCACATGACGTTCCGCTGCCAAGGCACGCACCCGGTCCATGATTTGCTCGAGGGTTTCCCGCCCGTACCATGCCGGTTCACGCATGCCCAACCGACTAAGATTCGGTCCATTCACCACGAGAATTCGCATCGTTATCATCCTCCTTGCCTGTTCCGTATTCCCGCTCTCGATTCCGCTTGGCGGTCACCGCTTTTGCGGACACGGTCATATGTCGTCCGTCGCGCGTCCTGACCGTCAACCGCCCGCGCAGGATATCCCGGCCGATCACCTGCCCCTCCTCTTCAACGTCCGTCCGCGTTTCATCGGCGGCCGGGAATGTCACCACACTTCGTAACGGCGGGAGACATTCCCCGTATTCGCAATACTGTTCGTACTCGAAACGCAGGCAGCATTTCAGACGGCCGCACGTGCCGTTGAGGGTGACCGGATTGAGCGACATCTCCTGACTTTTCGCCATCAGCACGTTGACCGGCTCAAACTGTTTCTGCCACGTGCAGCAACAGGCGGCGCGACCGCACGATCCCAAACAGCCCAGAAGCGCGGTCTCATCGCGGATTCCGACCTGCCACAGATCCACATGCGTTTTGAAATCCCGCTGGATCTGTCCCACAAACCGACGCAGGTCCACCGGGATTTGTGCCGTATAGCGGATGAAAAAACGGTCCCGACCGTAGGAAAACCGCGTGTGCAACAGTTTGACATGCCCTTTCTCGCGGCTCACCGAAAGCTGGAATGCCTGTGTCGCCTTTTCGGCCAACTGCGCGTTCTCGTTTAGCCGCGACACGTCTTCCGCACCCTGTTTGCGCACAATGCGAAAGGCGGGGCCCCTCCCCTCCCCCTCGCCTAGCTCGGTGTGTCCGGTCAGATCCAGCACCGTACCGTAGTCCAGTCCGTATTCCAACTCAGCCAGACATACTTCCCCCGGCACCACCGTGACCGATGCGGGCACACGACATTGATAAACGCTGTTTTCAGGCAACCGTATGCGTGCGAGAGTCAACATAGGGCATTTCCTAGACTACGCCATGATCGATGCGGTCCAACGTATACGCCAGAACCGTATCATCCGGGATGCTGCGCTCCATCTGGCGCACCGAATCCTCAATGAACCCGAGATTGGCAAAGGTCCGGTCCAGGGGCAGACGGGCCGCCCGCTCACGCAGCACCTCCAGCCAAGGCTTGTGAAAAACCACCCCGGGATCTCCTCCGGCACGCAAAACCATGAGATCGCGATACCAGCGAAGCAGCGTGAGTTGAAAATCCGCCCGCATTTCGCGGTAACGCGAACTCACACGGGCCTCGAGGACATCGTCGTCTTCCTCCACCATTGCCGCGCTCTGTTTCGTTTCCTCGCGTACCCGCCGCTCCGCCTCCTCTTTTATTTCGCCAAGTATGGCCGCGAGTGCGCTGGACAAGGCCAGATTCTCCAGCGTCTGCCCCCAAAGCGGACTGGCCAGGATCTCTAGCACGCGGCTTTTCCACGGTTCCTCCAGATCGCGGAAAAGGTCTAGATCGATCCGTTGGCAACGCGAGACCACAGTCGGCAGCAGAGACTGGGGGTTCTCGCACAACAGGAGGAAGATCGTCTTTTCGGGAGGCTCCTCCAACGTTTTGAGAAACGTGTTGGCGGACGCATCATTCATCCGGTCGGCCCCGACCAAGACCCCGGCCTTCCATCCTCCGGACAGCGCGGTCTGGGTCACTTCGCGGATCAAGTTCTCCCGTATCTGCTCGACGCTGATGATGCGGGATTTTTTTTCAGGGAATATCCAGTGAATATCGGGTTCCAACCGCGTTGTCACGCGGCGGCACCCTTCGCAGGCTCCGCACGGCCGCACGGTTTCACGGCAGAAGAGGGTTTGCAGAATGCGTTCAGCAAACGTCAGGGCGGCGCCGCGTACCGGCCCGACGATCAGGTATCCGTGTGCCGGATGCCCGATTTCGATGGCTCGGTGCACCATCGCGAATTTTGCGTCAGCATCCATCAGGCGATTCCCCTGCCAATAAGCATCTCGTAACGGTCTCGCGGATCCGCTCCGCCACTCGATCCGTCTCCTCATCCGTGTTCACGACCGCAATCCGGTCGGGGGCCAAGCGGGCTAAATCCAGAAAACCGCGACGCACCTGTTCATGAAACGGTTTCGCCTCGCGTTCGAACCGGTCAAGCCCGGCAGCGGCGTTTCGCGCATGGCGATCCCGCAGGCGAGCCCCCCCGACTCCGGGCGGCACATCCAACAGAAGGGTCAGATCGGGCGTCAGCCCGCCGGTAGCGAACGTGTTCAGCCTACGCAACATGTCGAGGTCGAACCCCCGCGCGTACCCTTGATAGGCGAATGTGGAAACCTCAAACCGGTCGCAGAGCACCCATTCGCCACGGGCCAGGGCGGGACGGATCAGCCGGTCGACATGCTGTGCGCGGCTAGCCAGAAAGAGCAGCACCTCTGTACGCGGCACCGGCGACTCCCCTGCCTGATCATGTTGCAGCAGCGCGCGGATCGTCTCACCCGTAGGCGTGCCGCCCGGTTCGCGTGTGACGGTCACGTCGAGGCCGCGAGCGCGCAGAAATGTTTCCAGCAGGCGGATGTGTGTGGATTTCCCGCCGCCTTCCGGCCCCTCGAACGTGATGAACTTCCCTTGCAACCGGGTATTGCCGTTCTGCGTCATGATGCCGTCACCGCCGTACTCCGCGTCATCGTCTCGTTCCGCTTCACCTTCTGGCCCTCTTTTGAGTCACGCACTTCCCACCCCAAGGACGCAAGTTCGTCACGCAACCGGTCCGCCGCACTCCAGTCCTTTGCCGCGCGCGCCTCGGCCCGGGCGCGAACCCGTTCCGCGACTTCCGGCGGCATCTCGCTGTCCCGGTCTGCGCGTCCGAATCGGATCACCCCAAGAACCGTGTCCAGCCGGTCGAACAGGTCCAGCACAGCGGCGGCGCCCTGGGGCGTCAACGCCGCATCCCGCATCGCGGTGTTGCTCTCCCGCACGAGCGCGAACAGCGCCGCAAGCGCCTCGGGCAGATTCAGGTCGTCGTTGACTGCCTCCGTAAAGGCCACACGCGCCGAGGCGGCCCAATCCGGCAGCGCATCCGCTGGTGCCGAGCCGCCCGCTGCGGCGGTCAGCGCATCGACACATTCGTCGATGCGCGCCAGAGATACGCGGGCCGCGTCCAACGCCTCAAACGTGAAATTCAGCGGCTGCCGGTAGTGTCCGTTCAGCAGCACATACCGGATTTCCCGTCCGGCCCAACCTCGGGACAACAGATCGCGCAATGTGAAAAAATTGCCGAGGGATTTCGACATCTTCTCCCCGTTGACGCGCAAGTGCGCGCAGTGCATCCAATACGCGACGAACGGCTTGCCGGTCGCACCCTCGGCTTGCGCGATTTCGTTCTCGTGATGCGGAAAGAGATTGTCGATGCCGCCGGTATGGAGATCGAACGTCTCACCGAGGTAGCGCATGGCCATGGCCGAACATTCGATATGCCACCCCGGACGTCCCCTGCCCCACGGCGAATCCCATGCCACCTCCCCGTCCTGTTCGTCCCATCCTTTCCAAAGGGCGAAATCGCCGTAGCTCTCCTTTTCGTACTCATCGTGCGAAACGCGCGCGCCGGCACGCAAGGCGGAACGGTCCAGACGCGCGAGCTTCCCGTATGCAGGCCAGGCGCTGACACTGAAATAAACCGAGCCGTCGTCGGATCGGTACGCCAGGCCACGCTCCATCAGTTTCCCGATGAGGTCCAGCATTTCGGGCAGATGATCGGTCGCCGCAGGATAGACTTCGGCGCGCTGGATGTTCAGGGTCGCGAGATCCTCAAAAAAGGCCTGGATAAACGGTGCCGTGAATGTCTTCAGCGGCACGCCGGCCTGCCGTGCGCCGCGGATGGTTTTGTCATCGACATCCGTGAGGTTCATGACCTGCATGACCCGATACCCGTTGAAAATCAGTGTGCGGCGCAACAGATCTTCAAACGTATACGCGCGGAAATTGCCGATATGGGCAAAGTTGTAGACCGTGGGACCGCATGTGTAGAGCCCTACGGTCTCGGGGTTCAGCGGGGTAAAAGGCTCCTTGCTTCGTGACAGACTGTTGTACACCTGCATCATGATTCATCTCCGCGTTCGTTCCGCCTGCTTGAACCGGTGGTCGCGCGCCGGGAAATCGTGGCGAGGGCCAGCACACTGATCCCCTCGTGACGCCCCACCGCCCCCATGCGCTCATTCGTTTTGGCTTTGACTGACACCCGGTCTGCTTCAATCCCCATGAGCGCGGCGAGCCGCGCGCGCATGGCGGGAAGATGCGGTTGCAGTTTCGGGGCTTCCGTGATGACGGTGGCATCCGTGTTCACGACAGTCCATCCCTTGTGGTCAAGACGTTCGATCACGGCTGTTAGAAACACCGCGCTGTCGGCATTTTCCCAACGGGGATCCGTGTCCGGAAACATCTGGCCGATGTCACCCTCCGCGGCCGCACCCAACAGTGCGTCGCACAACGCGTGGATCAGCACATCGGCATCCGAGTGTCCAATCAGCCCCCGAGAATGCGGGATCTCGACTCCGCCCAGCACCAGACGGCGGTGGTCCGTCAGCCGGTGTGAGTCATAGCCTATTCCGGTACGTAGCATGGCGACACTATACCGGAAACCCTGCTGTGGGACAAACCGAAAGGCGGAGCGAGAATAAACCATGGAATCATTTGGTCCACAGATTACGCAGATTATAAAGCTTAAGGCGCGACTTGCAGCGCCGCGAAAGCGGCTTCCAACGCTTCGTTCCCCACCGAGTCGAGCCCGATCTCAAACGGCGTGAACACGGGAGACTCGTCCGTCCACAAGTACGGGAAGAGCACGTACACCGGAAGATACGCGACAGCAGGTTGATTTCGGGGCCATGCGGCACCCACCAGCAATACGCGGTCGCGGTCTAACAAATGGGCAATCGGCAGGACATGCTCATCAGCCCCGGATTTGAAAAAGGTTTTGTTGCTAGGCACATGCCACCCCGCGCTGAAATTCGGCGATCGTGACAGAGGGTACGCCGCCCGATCACCGATCTTCAGGGAGAGGTGCGCGTAGGCGTTCGTTCCGACCGGCAGCCGCGTCAAGGCGTAGGCATACCCTTTGCCGACATCAGCCTGCGCAACAAGCTCTTGCGGGAAACCGCAGAGTGCTGGATTTGGCACGCTGCCGCCGATCCATATCAGTTTGCCTCCCGCCGCGCGATACGCAATCAGGCGGCGGACGAGAACCTTGGGATCCATCCCATGGTAAGGAGAAGTCTTTTGAGCGAAAACCAATAACAGCGGCACCCGTTCTGCGGATATCCCCTCCGCCATCACCCGTCGCACATCCAGCAGGACGGCGTTCCTGCCGCGCTTGCGCAGCGACGTGGCGGCTTGCGCGGCCAGCACGCGGTCGTTCGGCCCCAGCATCCCCTCGTTCATGCGCCAAGTCGGTTCCGACAGCACGCCCAACAGCGGCGCGTCGGGCCTGACCGCTGTGGTCAATCCTTTCACGAAGGAGTCCTCATTATAGTTCCGGTTAGCCACAAACTCGTCAAACCAGACGTTGAACCGCTGCCGCACCGCCTCCGTCATCGAGGGATCGCTATCGCCCGCAGCCAGCCGCTGTGCCGTGAGAAAGTCACGCAACAGCCGCTCCACCGCCCAACAACCCAGATCTGAAAGACGTTTCGCAAGCTCCTGACAGGACTCGGCTTTTCGCGTCATCGTCCACTCGGCCGCCGCCTCGACAATCGGCAGCCCGTGTGCGGAACAGACCCCTACCCCATCGAGTCCGGCCCGCATCACATCCAGAAGCGCCTCATCCGCACTCTTGCCGGAATCGGTCGCGGACATGTTCGCCACGCGCGCGTCCCACACCGCTTTCGCGGCGGATTCTTTCTCCACCCAGCCGAGATCAAGGCCCGACTGCATCGCGGCCATAGGCGTCCCGTCCGGAAAACGGAGCCCCCACCCCTTGTCTCCCCATGCGTACGTCGCCAGATGCGCAATGGGGTCATGGTTGCAGGCCACCATATCCGCAGTCGAATGTCCCAGAATGGCGAACCACAACAACGCGCTCTCCCGGCGGTTTTCGCGCAACGCGCGCACCATCAGCGTAAAGGCCACACCACGTCCGGTGTCCGAATGAAAATGATACCGTACCGTCATCTTGGGGTTGCAACCCTCCAGAAACGCTTTCTCCTCCGGTGTGATCCGCGGATCCTCGCTCAACTTGAGAAACGAATCCGGATAATGACTGTCGGCACAGAATGTCCGCAGCACCTCACCTTGCAAGTGCGTACACCACGGCTCCGGCATACGCAGGGCAAGCGCGCGCGCCACCGTGTCGTGCCCCGCACCCCACCCGGAGGCCAGCACCGGCATCATCCCCACCACCGCGAACAGCGCTTGTTTCCTCATCTCTCTCCCCATTTTAGAACGTGATCCGGAGGTAAGACGGATCCGCCGGATCCAAGGCCGCCTCATATCGGGTCAATCCGGTTTTCGCAAAGCCTTTCTTGAGCTTGCCGTCGATGTGGAATTTCGAATGACCCAGACTCGCGCAACGGAAAAGCGCGTCCGCATGTCGGTATTCCACCTCCACGCCGCGATGCGGGCAGAGCAGCGAAACCGCCGCATACGCGTTTTCGCCGGTCCGTCCGATCAGCATCGGTTGCGGCAGGCGCGCGTCGAGGATTTTGACCGATCCGCCCACAGCGGCGAGGCTTGGCACCCGGTTCAACCGTATCGTGACCGCACGGCCTTCAAGGGTGTAGGCTTCCGCCGGGATCTCCGGCGCATTTCCTTTTTTCGACAGGGTGGCACATCCGGCATTCCAGCCGCAAGCGCACGTTCCCGCACCCAGAGCCGCCAAAGTCTGACGGCGAGACACCTCTTTCATCTCTCCCCCCTTTTTCAAGTCAGCACACGTCATTTCACATCTTCATCTTACCCGATTTCCTTTGACGGAACACGCATATTCGATTATAAAACCCTCTTGATGAGCACACAAAAACCCTTAATTCGAGTCGGGTTGTTCGGTTTCGGGCGCACGGGCGCCGTGGTCGCCGCAGAAATGGTCGACTCCCCCCGCTGCACGCTTTCCTGGGTGGTGCGCAAAAGCACCAGCCGCATGGGGGAATACGTGAGCCGGTTGCACGGAGTGGATTCGGATGAAGGGATGATCCACTGGATTGGCAATGTGAACGACGAGTTTTTCGTGAACAACCCGGTGGACGTGATTGTGGATTTTTCCACTTCCGAAACCGTCCACCTCTACCGAAGCGCGGCCCAGCAAGGCACACGTATTCTTTCCGCGATTTCCAACTACAATCGAGAAGACCTGACGGAACTCAAAAAACTATCGCATAAAACCGCAGTGCTCTACTCGCCGAACATCTCCATCGGCGTGAATCTGTTGCTGTTGACAGCCATGGTGGTCAGCAACGTGATCCCACAGGCTGATGTCGCGATTCTTGAAGAACACTTCAGCGAAAAACCGGACGTGTCGGGGACCGCCTTGCGGATCGCGAAAAAACTGAAGCTCGATCCCGCCACTTGCGTCAAATCCATCCGCGCGGGGGGGATTGTCGGGAAGCACGAGGTTTTATTCGGGCTGCCCAACCAGACGTTGCGCATCTGTCATGAAAGCATCACCCGCTCTGCTTTCGGGCGCGGCGCGCTGACCGGTGCCGAATGGCTGATGGAGTGCCCGAAGGGGTTTTACACGATGGAGCAGTTGGTGGCCAGCCGCTTCCGGGACGCGCTGTCGGAACTACGGTGACCGCTGCGGACCGGGCGTTCCGTGTTGTTGAAAAATTAGGGTGGCGTTCCGGATATCTTCCGCGATCTGACTCGCGAGGGCTTCAGCCGAATCGAACACGCACTCATCGCGCAACCGCTCCAGAAACACGACCTCGATCGTTTGGCCGTACAAATCCCCTTCGAACCCAAGCAGGTGCGTTTCCAACACAGGGCGTTCGGGGCGCACATCCGTGAAGGTCGGGTGCATTCCCAGATTCGCCACACCGTTATAGGCGGCATCGCCCGTCAGTACGCGCACGGCATAGACTCCGTTGGGCGGCAGCACATCCGAGCGAGGATGCAGGTTGGCCGTTGCCACACACCGGTCCCGGCCGAGCCCGCGTCCGCGCACCACCACATCCCGAATCGAAAAGGGGCGTCCAAGCATTGCCGCCGCGTCCTTCAAACGCCCTTCCCGCACGGCATACCGAATCCGCGTGCTGGAAATCTCCACTCCCTGATAGCGGGCATACGGTACGATCACCACACGGTACCCGTAGATCCCGCCGTACCGGGCGAGCTCCTCCGGCGTGCCTGCAGCGCGTCGGCCGAAACGCCAGTTATCGCCGCAGCGGATCTCACGCAGTCGTGTGCCTGGCGAGGGAGCGTTCTGACCTGTGCCCGTTTGCGGAGGCGCCCCGCACAACCAGCGGATAAAGGTTTCCGGCTTCCGGACCGCAAGTTTCCGGGTGAACGGCAACAGCAGGACCCCGTCCACTCCGGACAGTTCCAGCCGGTGCAGACGCTCCTCCAGTGTGCACAGCAGCGGGGGGCACTTCGAGGGCGCGAGCACCGCCATCGGATGACGGTCGAAGGTCAGGACCCATGCCTGCCCGCCGACTTCGCGGGCCCGTTCCACCGTGCCTCCCAACACAAGCTGATGTCCCTTGTGCACCCCGTCAAAAAATCCGACGGCCAGAAAAACCGGTCCCGGAATCCGCCGGAAAGAAACGGCTTGGCGTAGGATTCTCATGCGCGTCTCCCTGCGAGGCGGTACAGGGGAATCACCCGTTCGGCGAGAAGCGCAGGCGTGAGCCGCAGAACCGCATCCAACGGCAGCGCATCCTCAACCCGGAAGGGACCGGAAGCGGTGCGTCGCAGCGCGTCGAGACACGCGCCGCAGCCCAAGGCCTGGCCCACATCATGGGCCAATGTGCGCACATAGGTGCCTTTGGTGCAGACCACCTCCACATGCGCCAGCGGCGGGGTCCATTCGGTCAGGTTGAAACGGTAGACGTGCACAAAGCGGGGTTTACGCTCAACCTCCTGCCCTTTACGCGCCAGTTTGTAGAGCGGCACACCGTTCACTTTGATCGCTGAAACCATGGGCGGCGTCTGGAACAAATCCCCCGTGAATTCGGTTAACTTCGCTTCGAACGCTTCACGCGTCACCGTATCCCAAGGTTTTTCCTCAAGCGTTTCGCCTTCCCTGTCCTGCGTGGAGGTGGTCCGGCCCAACCGTATCACGGCGGAATAGGTCTTGTCCCCAGCCATGACCTGATCCGAGCATTTCGTACCCTTGCCCAGCAGAATCAAGAGCAAGCCCGTGGCGCCGGGGTCCAACGTGCCTCCATGCCCCACCTTCTCCACACGAAACGTTTTCCGGATGAGGCGTACCAGATCATGCGAAGTGTACCCCGACGGTTTATCCACCAGCAGAAGACCGTCAAAAGGGGTCAGGGAGGAGGGCGCGTTCGAATAACGTGTCATCTCAACGGGTTTTCCTCTCGGCTCAGCCGGGCGGGACGTCGGGAGCGGGGTTCGTTTCGCCGTGCGTTTCTAACCCCTCCAGCCGACTCAGCACATCCAGAACGCGATCCCCCTTTTCCAGCGAACCGTCCAATTCAAAGCGGAGACGGGGTGTGTACTTCAGGTTCAGATTGCGGTTGATCAGGGCTTGCAGTTCCTTGGCTTTCCCGGCGAGTTTCCGGATGAACTCCCCGCGTTCACTTTCATGGCCGAAAATCGAGACCTGCACGGTCGCGTTGCGGAGATTACGCGCGACGCGCACCTTCGTCACCGTGATCGCGGCCAAATCCAGCGGGTCGCTGGCAAACACTTTGTACAGCGCTTCGCCGATCTCACGCCGCAACAGGGCGTTCAGCCTTTCTACCCGATCAACGGCCATCGCCTCCTCCTTGCGCCGCAGCGCACCTCATAGGCTGCGCGGCAACTCTTCCAGAACGTAACACTCGACCGTGTCGCCCTCCTGAAACGCCTCGAACCCGTCGAAGAAAATACCGCACTCCTGCGAACCGGTGACTTCGGAAACGTCGTCCTGGAAGTGTTTGAGGGCGGCGAAACGGCCATCCCAGATTTGCTCTTTCTTGCGGAAAATCCGGCACCGCGCATCCGCGCGAATCACACCGTCGAGCATTTGGCAACCCGCCACCCTCCCGGTCTTGCCGATATCGAAAATAGCGCGAATCTCGGCATGGCCCCGAATAACTTCCTTATATTCGGGCGGCAGCAGATCAAGCATGCGCTGCTTCACGAATTCAAGCAGTTCATAGATGATCCGGAAGGTATTGATGCGCACTCCGGCATGACGGGCGAGTTGCTGCACACCGGCATCGCACCCGACACTGAAGCCCACAATCAGCGCGCGACCGGCCGCGGCTTTGTTCACATCCGTGGCAGACACATTCCCGATGGCCTCGTGGATGATGTTCAACGTGACCTTTTCGCTCTTGATTTCGCGAAGCGCCTCGCAAACGGCCTCAGAGGAACCCTGGGTATCCGCCTTCACGATCAGCGCCAACTCGCGGCGCTGGTTCTCTTGCATCTGACTCATCAGCGCATCCAGCGAGGTGGCTTTGGCGCTGGACAGCTCGATCTCCTTCCGCTCTTGGGCGAGTTTCTCCGCCAGTTCGCGGGCACGTTTCTCATTGAGCATCACGCGGAACGCCGCCCCGGCCTCCGGCACACCCGACAGTCCCATGCACTTGACCGCCGTGGCGGGGCCCGCCGACTTCACGCGGCGTCCGCGGTCGTCGATCAACCCGCGGATCTTGCCGAAATGCTCCCCGCACAAAATCGCGTCTCCCACATTCAGCGTGCCTCCCGCAATCAGCAGGGTGGCGGTTGGTCCGAGCCCCTGTTCGAGCTGGGCCTCCACCACGAACCCGTCCGCGCGGCGCGCCGGATTGGCGCTCAATTCGAGCATGTCCGCCTGCAGCAGGATCATTTCAAGCAGATGGTCCACGCCCTTGCCTGTCATGGCCGAGACTTCCACGCTGATGATATCGCCGCCCCACTCTTCAGGAGTCAGGCCCTCGCTTTGCAGCATCTGGCGCACCCGGTCGGGCTTGGCGGTGGGCAGGTCGCATTTGTTGATCGCGATCATGATCTGTACCCCCGCCTGCTGGGCATGCCTGATCGCCTCACGGGTCTGCGGCATGATGCCGTCATCCGCCGCAATGATGATCACCGCGATATCCGTCAGACTGGCGCCGCGAGCGCGCATTGCGGAAAAGGCGGCATGGCCGGGCGTATCCAGAAAGGTGATTTTCCGACCATTGATTTCCACCGTATAGGCACCGATGTGTTGGGTGATCCCCCCCGCCTCGCCGCTGGTGACGCGCGTGTTACGGATCCGGTCCATCAGCGATGTTTTGCCATGGTCGACATGGCCGAGGAAGGTGACCACCGGCGGCCGCGGCAACAAATCCTCGGGTTTGTCGTCCGGGATGGTGTCATCCGCATCCTCGCTGCGCAGTACGGGCCTGCGCTCCGTTGAGCGCTTGGCTTTTTCAATCTCGACTTTGAAGCCGTATTTATCAGCGACCTTCTGCGCCACATCAACCTCCACGCGTTGATTGATGGACGCGAGAATATTGAGTTGCATCAGATCCGCGATCAGCCGGTTAGCCCGGATCCCGAGTTTTTCCGCCAGTTCCTTCACCACCACCGCGCCGCGCAACAGAATGATGCGGTCGGGCGGGGTACCGGATTCCATACGTTGTTGTGACACCGGCGTGAAACGCGACGGACGGCTACCGGGACGCGCGGCAGCCGATGCGGCGGAAGCCGGACGCTGCGGGATCCGTCCGATCTCTTTTTCTTTTTCACGCGTTTTTCCCTCGGGCGTCATGCGGGGAGGCTTCGACATCTCGCGTTCCGGCTCCTTCGCGATCCGTTGCATGAAGGATGCGGCCAACTGCTCCTCAGGCTCCAACTCATCTTCCGCTGACGCATATCGCGCGGGCTTCGTTTTCTGAGCGGTCGGCTTGGCGGCGGCTGGCTTTGCGGCGGTCGGCTTGACGGCGGATGTCGGGCGAGCGGTTGCCGCGGTTGCGGGAGTGGTCTTCTTCTGCGGTGCCGGCGCCGGTTTCTCCGGAGCGGCTGTGGACGGCGGGGTTGTCTCGGCCTCCGCAGCCGGAGCCGGAGCCGCCGGTTCGGGCGACACTTCGCCCCGGGCCCGCACGTCCATTTCCAGGGCGCGCGCACGGTTCGCCTCCAACACCGCCCGGTCCGCCTGACTCTGCGCCATGCGTCGTGACCGTGCCCGCTCCTGTTTGGCGCGTGCGCGTTCGGCGCGTTCGGCACTCGCACGCTCCTTCACCTCGGCACCCAGACCCGCAAAATAAGCCTGAAGGCGCGACACCTCCTGGTCTTCCAGCGCGGACAGGGGCGAATAGGCCTCGATGCCTAACGCATCCGCCTGCTTCAGCACTTCGACACTCGAAGTCTGCATGCTCTTTGCCAATTCAAATACTCTCATCGTCACCCCTTACTCTTCCCTGTCCTCGCCGCCGCTGACCGCTTGGGCCGCCGCCCAGATTTTTTGCACCGTTTCCTCATCAAGCCCAGTCACTTCCTGCAGATAGGGAATCTCGGCCTCGATGATCCCGTCGGTGTTAAGGAATCCGTTCGCCACCAGCGTGGTCGCGATTTCCGTCGTGATGTCCAGCACCTCTGCCAGCGACGCGATCGCGGTTTCACGCTGCTCTTCAAACGTGACCTCTTCCCCGCTCTTTATGATATTGACCCGCCACCCGGTGAGCTTAGAAGTCAGCCGCACGTTTTGTCCGCGCTTGCCGATCGCCAGTGAAAGCTGGTCCGGCGCCACCATCACATTCACAGTGCGCAACTCGTTGGCGTCGATTGAGACACTCTCCAGACGGGCCGGCGCCAACGCCTGCGCGACATACTGCTTGATGTCATCGCTCCATCGGACGATATCGATCTTTTCCCCGTTCAGTTCCCGCACGATGTTCCGTACGCGCACACCCCGCAAGCCGACACATGCGCCAACGGGATCCACCTTTTCGTCCAGCGTTTTCACGGCGATCTTAGAGCGGTATCCGGGGTCGCGTGCCACGCCCATCACCTCGACAATCCCGTCGGCGATCTCTGCGACTTCGAGTCGGAAAAGGGTTTTCACGAAATCCGGGCAGGCACGCGACAGCACTACCGACGGCCCGTTGACCCCGGTCTGCACACGGTACACGTACGCGCGGATCCGGTCACCGATGTTGTAGTCTTCCGTGGGAAGACGCTCCTTGGCCGGCAGAATCGCCTCCGTCTTGCCCAGTTCAACAATCAAGTCGCGATGGGAAATCTGCCGGACCATCCCGTTGACAATGTCGCCGATCCGGTCTTTGTATTCGTCGTACATGTTCTTCCGTTCGGCTTCGCGGATCTTCTGCAGGATCATCTGGCGCGCGGTTTGCGCGGCGATCCGTCCCAACTGGGCCGGCGGCACGGCGACTTCCACGGTTTCGCCAACCTTGGCTCCCGGACGGAGCCTCTGCGCCCGCCGCAGCGAGATGAACCCAGGCCCGGTCTCGTCATTCGAAACAGTGAGCGTGTCATAGGCTTTGATGGCCAAGGTTTTCCGGTCGACCTCCACACGTAATTCATACGTTGAGTCCGATGTTTTGCGGGCGGCCTGCTGGATCGCGGATTCGATGGCTTGGATAATAATTTCCCGGTTGACCCCGCGATCTCGCTCCAGATAATTGATAATCGAAAGCAACTCATTGTTCATCGCCGCACCGCCTTCCGCTTTCAAGGTTCAACCAACAAAAAAGAGCGGGGTAAGCCCCCCCACCCTTTTTATCTCAAAAAGTTAAGTAATCTTACCGTATTCGGGCAAAAGATGTCAATGCACAATACCCCGCCGCATCGGCTTCTTTTCAAGATGGTCAACCCCTCTTTGTTTCACTATAGTTTATATGTTTCCAATGCGCTGTCCAGATTATGCGGACGAGGTGCGGTCCATAGCGGTAAACCCGTTTGCGAATTGGAGTGTGAACATGTCATCAACCTCTGCACGAATTGACCGGTCGCTCGAACTGTTTCATGCCGGATGCGCCTGCTCGCAGGCTGTTTTCGCCGCTTACAGCGACCTGTTCGGTATCGACGAAGCATGCGCCATGCGCCTGTCTTGCGGATTGGGGGCCGGTGTGGGACGCCTGCGTAATGTCTGCGGGGCGGTTTCTGCTATGGCACTTCTGGCCGGACTGAAATACGGAAGCGAAACACCCGGCGATGCGGAGGCCAAACGCAAGACTTACGAAGTGGTGCGGCAGATGGCGTCCGCGTTTCAGGCGCGCCACGGTTCCATTGTCTGCCGCGAACTGCTGGGGACGATACGCTCCGAAACCTCGGCAGTCCCTTCCGAACGCACCACCGCCTATTACGCCACGCGCCCATGCGCACGTCTGGTGGCCGATGCGGCGTCGATCATCGAGGCCACATTGCTTGTGCCGGACGCTCCCTAAACGCAAAAGAAGCTGTTGAACGGGTAGAATTCTGGCAAAGCCCCGTAAACATTGGGTTTTGTCGCGGTCCCCGCCGCACCGTATTGAGATGCGGGCGGAGCCCGCAATCTCAAAGGCTGTGAGACTGTGAGGCGGT
>ERZ795030.762-NODE-762-length-47739-cov-12.435366_pt1 | contig 47739 bp, 40 predicted proteins | sample MGYA00375122_ERZ795030 | MGnify/ENA primary metagenome ERZ795030 (study PRJEB30165, sample SAMN05720146) | activated sludge metagenome | isolation source: anaerobic digester from wastewater treatment plant | place: Japan | collected 2015-04-20 ... | reverse complement strand
TCGATGGCGACAATACTCCGGTTATTCGTGGTTCAGCTTTGGGCGCATTGGATGGTGACCCTAAATGGGAAGCTAAAATTGTTGAGTTGATGGATGCTGTTGACAATTGGATTGAATTACCTCAACGTGATGTTGACAAACCATTCTTGATGCCTGTTGAAGACGTATTCTCTATTACAGGTCGTGGAACTGTTGCTACAGGCAGAATTGAAACTGGAATTGTAAAAGTTGGCGACGAAGTTCAGATTATCGGATTGGGACACGAAGCCAAGAAAACCGTTGTAACGGGTGTTGAAATGTTCCGTAAGATTTTGGATCAAGGACAGGCCGGCGATAATGTAGGTTTACTTCTGAGAGGTATCGATAAGGATGAAATCAAACGAGGTATGGTTATTACCCATCCGGGAGCCGTTACACCTCACAAGAAATTCAAAGCTGCCGTTTATATTCTGAAGAAAGAGGAAGGTGGACGTCATACTCCTTTCCACAATCACTATCGTCCTCAGTTCTATATTCGTACAATGGACGTTACCGGTGAAATTACTCTTCCGGAAGGAGTGGAAATGGTAATGCCCGGCGACAATATCGAATTTACTGTAGAACTGATTTATCCGGTAGCTTGCAGCGTAGGTTTGCGTTTTGCTATTCGTGAAGGCGGACGTACGGTAGGTTCTGGTCAGATTACAGAAATTTTGGATTAATTTGACAGACGGATGTCGTTCACTTTTTTGGACATCACTAAAAAATAAACATGAATTAATCTTTTTAAGCTCTTTTCCTTTTACAGGCTTTCAAATCATCAAAGTCTGTAAAAGGAAAAATTACCTACGGGCGTAGCTCAGTTTGGTAGAGCACTGGTCTCCAAAACCAGGTGTCGGGAGTTCGAGTCTCTCTGCCCGTGCCAATTTGTACAAAAAACATGAAAATAATTAACTATATCAAAGAGTGCTATTCAGAACTGGTTCATAAAGTTTCTTGGCCTTCGCTCTCGGAACTTACCAACAGCGCAATTGTTGTATTGATTGCTTCCATCATCCTTGCGTTGATTGTCTGGGTTATGGATTTAAGTTTTGAATCTATCATGACGTTCATTTACGAAAAAATCTTTTAATCTTTAATCAGTGGAGGTCGAGAAAGTGTCTGATACGACAAATTTTAAATGGTATGTACTCCGTGCCATTAGTGGGAAAGAAAACAAGGTAAAGGAATATATAGAAACAGAAATCAAAAATTCTGACCTTGGACAGTATGTACGTCAGGTTTTGATCCCTACTGAAAAAGTTTTTCAGATTCGTAACGGCAAAAAAATTGCTAAAGAAAGGAATTGCATGCCGGGTTACGTTTTGATAGAAGCAAATCTTATGGGTGAAGCTCTTCATCGTGTTCGCGAAACACCCAATGTTTTGGGGTTTTTAGGCGAAAAAAACAACATTCCCACGCCTATCCGTACTTCCGAAATTAACCGAATTTTAGGGACAATGGATGAATTGCAGGAAAGTGAAGAAGAAATGATAACTCCTTTCATGGTAGGAGAAAATGTAAAAGTCATCTTCGGACCTTTTTCGGGATTTAGTGGAACGATTGAAGAGGTAAACACCGAAAAGAAAAAACTCAAAGTTATGGTTATGATATTCGGTCGGAAAACTCCGCTCGAATTAGCGTTTACTCAAGTAGAAAAGGAATAGTTGGCTCGGTTACAAGTCGATTATTCCGATAACAATCAAAAATCAAAACAATTATGGCAAAAGAGATTGCTGGAGTAATTAAATTGCAGATAAAAGGAGGTGCTGCAAATCCATCTCCTCCCGTAGGACCTGCTTTAGGTTCTAAAGGGATCAACATTATGGAGTTCTGTAAACAATTTAATGCCAGGACTCAGGACAAAGCCGGTAAAATCTTACCCGTTGTCATTACCTATTATACGGACAAATCTTTCGATTTTGTTGTTAAAACGCCTCCGGTAGCCATTCAATTGCTCGAACTTACCAAACTCAAAAGTGGATCTCCCGAACCCAACCGTAAAAAGGTTGCCGAAATTTCTTGGGATCAGGTGAAGGAAATTGCACAGGATAAAATGGTTGACATGAACTGTTTCGAATTGGAATCAGCCATGAGAATGGTAGCTGGGACAGCAAGAAGTATGGGTATTACCGTGAAGGGTACTTTTCCAGGTAAATAACAATTTAACACTTCAATTACAATGAGTACATTAACAAAAAATCGAAAATACGCTTTAGAAAAAATTGAAGCTGGAAAGGCATATCCACTCATTGAAGCTGCAAAGTTAGTAAAAGAAGTTACTACTACTAAATTTGATGCTTCGGTGGATATCGATGTGCGTTTAGGTGTTGATCCCCGTAAGGCCAATCAAATGGTACGTGGAGTCGTTTCACTTCCCAATGGGACAGGGAAACAGGTGAAAGTACTTGCTTTGTGCCCTCCTGAATTGGAAGCTGCTGCTAAAGAAGCCGGCGCCGATTACGTTGGACTGGACGAATACATCGAAAAAATTAAAGGTGGCTGGACAGATGTTGATGTCATCATTACTACACCTGCTGTAATGGGGAAATTGGGAGCTCTTGGAAGAATACTTGGGCCCCGCGGTTTAATGCCAAACCCCAAAAGCGGTACAGTAACGAATGATGTTGCCAAGGCTATTAAGGAAGTTAAACAGGGAAAAATAGATTTCAAAGTCGACAAGTTCGGAATTGTTCATGCTTCCATCGGAAAAGTTTCCTTTACGGCAGAACAAATCGCCGAAAATGCACAGGAATTTATTTCTACGCTGATAAAACTAAAACCTTCTACAGCCAAAGGAACTTACATTAAAAGCATTTATCTTTCTAGTACGATGAGTCCGGGTATAAAAGTAGATCCCAAATCAATTGAAATTTAAAGATTAAACTTATGAAGAAGGAAGATAAAAGCACAATCATTGATCAGATTGAATCGGTTCTGAGCGAGTATCCTCATTTTTACCTTACTGACATAGGCGGTTTAAATGCCGCTCAAACCAGTGAGTTGAGAAAACTTTGCTACAAGGAAAAGGTGAAACTGGTAGTGGTTAAAAATACTTTGTTGAAAAAAGCACTGGATCGCTCATCGGTTGATTTCAGTGAACTGTATCCAACTTTAAAGGGAGAAACTGCTCTCATGCTTTCCGATATGGCTAATGTTCCGGCAAAACTGATTAAAAATTTCAGTGCCAAGAACAAAAAACCTGTTTTAAAGGCTGCTTATGTTGAAGAAAGTTTTTACATTGGCGAAAATCAACTCGATACACTTGTCAATGTGAAGAGCAAGAATGAACTGATTGCCGATTTGATTGCTTTGTTGCAATCTCCGGCTAAAAATGTCGTTTCAGCTCTACAATCAGGAGCTAATACTATTCATGGTGTTTTACAAACACTTTCTGAAAAATAATTTTTTTAAATTAAAAACAAATCAAAAAATAGAATAAAATGGCAGATTTGAAAGCTTTTGCAGAACAATTGGTTAACTTGACAGTAAAAGAAGTGAACGAGTTAGCACAGATTTTAAAAAATGATTATGGTATCGAACCCGCTGCAGCAGCTGTTGCTGTTGCTGCAGGCCCGTCAGCTGCAGCAGCAGAGGCAGTTGAAGAAAAAACAGCTTTTGATGTAGTATTGAAATCGCCGGGTGCCAACAAATTGGCAATTGTAAAATTAGTAAAAGAACTTACCGGTTTGGGACTTAAAGATGCCAAAGATTTAGTTGACGCTGCTCCTTCTGTTATAAAGGAAGGAATTTCGAAAGATGAAGCTGAAGCCTTAAAAAATCAGTTGGTTGAAGGCGGAGCTGAAGTCGAAATTAAATAATGTCAGCTGAATATCAGTAACTTGGTTTAGAACCTTTCGCAACGGGAGGTTCTAAACCTTTTTGTCTATACAATATAGTGAGTTCATTGAACCCCAATAACCTCTTTGAAAATGTCTTCATCTACTAACAATCAAAGAATAAATTTTGCTTCCATAAAAAATCAGTTGGAGTATCCTGATTTTCTGGAAGTACAAGTGAAATCTTTTCAGGATTTTTTCCAAATGGATACTTCCTCCGACAAACGAAAATCGGAAGGTTTATACAAAGTGTTTACCGAGAATTTCCCCATCGCTGATACTCGAAATAATTTTGTACTCGAATTTATAGATTATTACATAGATCCACCGCGCTATTCTATCGAAGAATGCATTGAGCGAGGTTTAACTTACAGTGTGCCTTTAAAGGCAAAACTTAAACTTTATTGCACCGATCCTGAACATGAGGATTTCGATACCGTTATTCAGGATGTTTTCTTGGGTCCAATACCTTATATGACTCCCAGAGGTACTTTTGTTATCAATGGAGCCGAAAGGGTTATTGTTTCTCAATTACACCGTTCCCCGGGGGTATTTTTTGGACAAAGTATTCATGCCAACGGAACAAAATTGTATTCAGCCAGAATTATTCCATTTCGTGGCTCGTGGATAGAATTCGCTACCGACATCAACAATGTCATGTATGCTTATATTGACAGAAAGAAAAAATTGCCCGTAACCACGTTGCTCAGAGCCATTGGGTTTGAAAGTGATAAGGATATTTTGGAAATTTTTAATCTGGCTGAAGAAATCAAAGTCAATAAATCCAATCTGAAAAAGGCTGTGGGCAGTAAACTTGCTGCCCGTGTGCTGAAAACATGGTTGGAAGATTTCGTGGATGAAGATACCGGTGAAGTAGTAACCATTGAACGTAATGAAATCATTATCGATCGTGAAACCGTTTTAGAAAACGAGCACATTGATCTGATTCTCCAATCCGGGGCTCAAACCATACTGATACATAAAGAAGAAGCCAATCAGAACGATTACAGCATTATTTACAATACGCTGCAAAAGGATCCAAGCAACTCGGAAAAAGAAGCTGTACTTTATATTTACAGGCAATTGAGAAATGCTGAACCACCAGATGATGCTACTGCCCGTGAAGTAATCAACAATCTGTTCTTTTCGGAAAAAAGATACGATTTGGGTGAAGTTGGACGTTTCCGTATCAATCAAAAGCTGAACCTCACTACAAGTATGGAGGTGAAAGTGCTCACCAAAGAAGATATTATTGAAATTATAAAATATCTGATCGATTTGGTGAACTCTAAGGCTGAAGTGGACGATATCGATCACCTGAGCAACAGAAGAGTCAGAACAGTTGGAGAACAATTATACAATCAGTTTAGCGTTGGATTGGCACGTATGGCACGTACCATTCGGGAACGAATGAATGTTCGCGATAATGAAGTTTTTACTCCCGGCGATCTGATCAATGCCAAGAGTATTTCATCGGTTATTAATTCATTCTTTGGAACCAATGCTTTATCGCAATTCATGGATCAGCAGAATCCGCTTGCTGAAATTACCCACAAGCGAAGGATGTCGGCTTTGGGGCCCGGCGGTTTGTCTCGCGAAAGAGCCGGTTTTGAAGTGCGTGACGTTCATTATACCCATTACGGTCGTCTGTGTCCAATAGAAACTCCTGAAGGTCCAAATATCGGTCTTATATCATCTTTGTGTGTGTACGCAAAAATCAATGAGCTCGGTTTTATAGAAACTCCTTACCGTAAAGTTAATAATGGAGTAGTCGATTTGAGTGAAAACGGAATTGGTTACTATACTGCTGAAGAAGAAGAAGATTTGGTTGTAGCACAAGGGAATGCTCCTCTTGATGAAAACGGAAAATTTATTCGTTCGAGAGTGAAAGCACGTCTTGGCGCTGATTTTCCGGTAGTTGACCCAATGGAAGTTCATTTGATGGATGTTTCTCCTTCGCAAATTGCGTCTATTGCAGCCGGATTAATTCCTTTTCTGGAACATGATGATGCCAATCGTGCCTTAATGGGTTCGAACATGATGAGGCAGGCAGTTCCGTTGCTACGGTGTGAAGCCCCGATTGTGGCCACCGGCATAGAAGGGAGAGTGATTCATGATTCGCGCACGCAAATAACTGCTGAGGGAGATGGTGTAGTTGAATATGTTGATGCAAATTGCATTAAAATTCGCTATGACCGCACTGAAGAAGAAGAATTTGTAAGTTTCGATTCTGCTGTTAAGGAATATAAACTTCCTAAATATCAAAAGACAAATCAGAATACCACCATTGACCTTCGTCCAATTGTTCGCAGGGGAGACCGTGTACACGCAGGAATGATTATCACCGAAGGCTATGGCAGCGAAAGTGGAGAGTTGGCTTTGGGCAAAAACTTGAAAGTTGCTTTTATGCCGTGGAAAGGATACAATTTCGAGGATGCTATTGTGATAAACGAAAAGGTGGTTCGAGAAGATGTCTTTACTTCCATTCACGTAGTGGAACAATTGTTGGACGTTAGAGAAACCAAGCGTGGCACTGAGGAATTTACTTCCGACATACCCAATGTGAGTGAAGATGCTACCAGAAATCTTGACGAAAACGGGATTATTCGAGTTGGTGCACGCGTAGAACCCGGTGATATAATTATCGGAAAAATAACACCAAAAGGAGAATCCGATCCTTCTCCCGAAGAAAAGTTGCTTCGTGCAATATTCGGCGATAAGGCAGGCGATGTAAAAGATGCTTCTCTGAAAGCCACACCATCGTTGTCGGGGGTAGTCATTGGAAAAAGATTATTCTCCAAAGCTCAGAAAAATCGTAAATCAAAATTAGCTGACAAGGCAGTTCTTCCAAAATTGGACGAAGAGTTTGAAACACAAGCCAATGCGTTGCGTGAAACTTTGATAGAAAAGTTGATGAAAATTTTGACCAACAAGACTTCAACCGGTGTGAAGGACTTTTTGGGTACCGATATTATACCACGTAACAGTAAATTTACTGTTGAGCGGTTGCGCGAAATAGATTATACTACGGTTCAGCTTGGAAAATGGACAAACGACGCTCATACAAATGACATGGTGAACAGTTTGATTACCAATTTCTTAAGAAAATTCAAAGAATTGGATGCGCAGCTGAAAAGGCAAAAATTCAACATTACCATTGGAGATGATTTGCCAAGTGGCATTATGCAAATGGCCAAAGTTTATATAGCCAAAAAACGTAAAATTCGTGTTGGGGATAAAATGGCAGGTCGTCACGGGAATAAAGGTATTGTTTCGCGGATTGTACGCGAAGAAGACATGCCTTTCCTCGAAGATGGAACGCCTGTTGATATTGTGCTCAACCCGTTGGGTGTACCTTCGCGTATGAATTTGGGTCAGATTTTTGAAAGTGTTTTGGGATGGGCAGGTAAAGAATTGGGAGTTCGTTTTGCAACGCCAATTTTTGATGGTGCCACGCTCAACGACTTAAATGCTTGGACAGACAAAGCAGGGTTGCCCCGTGCAGGTAAAACTTATTTGTACGATGGCGGAACCGGCGAACGCTTCGACCAACCTGCCACAGTAGGCGTTATTTACATGATGAAACTGGGACACATGGTGGAAGATAAGATGCACGCTCGTTCTATTGGACCTTATTCTCTGATTACGCAGCAACCTTTGGGAGGAAAAGCCCAGTTCGGCGGACAGCGATTTGGAGAAATGGAAGTATGGGCACTCGAAGCATTCGGGGCTGCCAATATCCTGCGTGAAATTCTTACCGTTAAGTCGGATGATGTCAATGGTCGTGCCCGGACTTATGAAGCAATCGTGAAGGGAGATCCAATGCCTACTCCCGGAATCCCGGAATCATTGAATGTATTACTTCACGAATTACGCGGTCTGTGCTTGAGCATTAATTTGGAATAGGGAACGTGAATTTATCATAACGTTCATTCCTATCCAAAATTAATTTAAAATTGTCAATTTAATTAAATTGAAATAAAAAATATGGCTTTTAAAACTGATAATAAAATAAAGAGCAATTTCTCGAAAATTTCTATCGGATTAGCTTCACCCGAAGAAATTTTGAAATTGTCTCATGGTGAAGTACTCAAACCCGAAACAATCAACTACAGAACTTACAAGCCTGAAAGAGACGGTTTGTTTTGCGAACGCATTTTTGGCCCTGTAAAGGACTATGAATGTCATTGCGGAAAATACAAGCGTATTCGATACAAGGGAATTGTTTGTGATCGTTGCGGGGTAGAAGTTACAGAGAAAAAAGTTCGCCGTGAAAGAATGGGACATATCCAACTGGTTGTTCCTGTTGCCCATATATGGTATTTCCGCACTTTACCGAGTAAAATTGGCTATCTGCTGGGAATGTCGAGCAAAAAACTGGAATCGATTATTTATTACGAAAAATATGTGATTATTCAGGGAGGCATTCTTGAAAATGGAGACAATATTGCCACCGGAGAACTACTCACCGAAGAGGAATATTTGGATATTTTGGATTCGCTGCCAAAAGATAATCAACAACTGGAAGACACCGATCCCAATAAGTTTATTGCTAAAATGGGTGCAGAAGCCATTTACGATCTGTTGAGCAGAATAGATTTGGATGCGCTTTCCTATGAATTGCGTCATAAGGCCAACACCGATACTTCTCAGCAGCGTAAAGCCGAAGCTTTGAAACGTTTGCAGGTGGTGGAAGCTTTCAGAGCTTCTAAAAATAGAAATCGTCCCGAGTGGATGATTGTGAAGATTGTTCCGGTTATTCCTCCTGAATTGCGTCCGTTGGTTCCGTTGGATGGCGGTCGTTTTGCCACTTCAGACTTAAATGATCTTTATCGTCGAGTAATTATTCGCAATAATCGCCTGAAACGTCTGATTGAAATCAAGGCACCGGAAGTAATTTTACGCAATGAAAAACGTATGTTGCAGGAAGCTGTGGATTCGTTGTTCGACAATTCGCGTAAAGCAAGTGCCGTGAAGACCGAAGCCAACCGTCCTTTAAAATCACTTTCCGATTCATTGAAAGGGAAACAGGGACGTTTTCGTCAGAACTTGCTGGGAAAACGTGTTGACTATTCGGCTCGTTCAGTTATTGTGGTAGGCCCGGAATTGAAAATGCATGAATGTGGATTGCCCAAAGATATGGCTGCCGAGCTTTACAAACCGTTTATTATCCGAAAACTTATTGAAAGGGGAATAGTAAAAACTGTAAAATCGGCAAAAAAAATTATTGATCGCAAGGACCCTGTTATCTGGGATATTCTGGAATATGTAATGAAAGGACATCCGGTTTTACTTAACCGAGCTCCAACATTGCACCGGCTGGGAATTCAGGCATTCCAACCCAAACTTATCGAAGGGATGGCCATTCAATTGCATCCTTTAGCTTGTACGGCTTTCAATGCCGACTTTGATGGAGACCAAATGGCCGTGCATTTACCGTTGAGCAATGAGGCTGTTTTGGAAGCTCAATTGTTGATGCTGGCTTCTCACAATATTTTGAATCCGGCCAACGGAGCTCCTATTACTGTTCCTTCACAGGATATGGTATTGGGATTGTATTATATTACAAAACCTCGACCAAATGCTTTGGGTGAAGGTTTGATATTTTATTCTCCCGAAGAAGCAGAAATTGCTTATAATGAACATAAAGTAGATATTCATGCTCGCGTAAAAGTTCGTACCAAAGATTTGGACGAAAACGGGAATTCGGTGGAAAAACTGATTGAAACCACTGTTGGACGAATTATTTTCAATAAATATGTTCCGGAAGAAGTTGGCTATATCAACGAATTGCTTTCAAAAAAATCCTTGAGAGACATTATCGGCAGGGTTATAGAAACTTGTGGAATGGCGCGTACGGCTCATTTTTTGGACGATATCAAGGAATTGGGCTACAATATGGCCTTTAGAGGCGGACTTTCCTTCAATTTGGATGATGTGATTATTCCAAAAGATAAGGAAAAACTTATTGAAGAAGGCAACAGGGAAGTAGAAGAAATTCTGAATAACTACAATATGGGATTCATAACCTATAACGAACGTTATAATCAGATTATCGACACTTGGACGCACGTAAATTCCAAATTGTCCGATGTGCTGATGAAGGAATTGTCGAGCGATAATGATGGATTCAATTCTGTGTATATGATGCTTGATTCGGGAGCGCGCGGTTCAAAGGAACAGATTCGTCAGTTGTCGGGAATGCGTGGTTTGATGGCAAAACCTCAGAAATCGGTATCGGAAGGAGGACAAATTATTGAGAACCCGATTCTTTCCAACTTTAAGGAAGGACTTTCGGTGTTGGAATACTTTATCTCCACGCATGGTGCCCGTAAGGGTTTGGCCGATACGGCACTTAAAACGGCTGATGCAGGGTATCTGACTCGACGTCTGGTCGATGTTGCTCAAGATGTAACCATTACTGAGGAAGATTGCGGAACATTGAGGGGCTTGATTGCTACCGAAATGAAAAATAATGAAGAAGTAATTTCTTCTTTGTATGAAAGAATTTTGGGACGTGTTTCCGTTCACGATATTTATCATCCGCTTACCGGAGAATTAATCGTATCTTCGGGAGAAGAAATTACAGAATCACTGGCCAAAAAAATTCAGGATTCTCCTATCGAACAAGTTGAAATTCGTTCCGTATTGACCTGCGAATCCAAAAAAGGAGTCTGTGCAAAATGTTACGGACGAAATTTGGCAACAGGAAGAATGGTAAACATTGGAGAAGCTGTAGGTGTCATTGCTGCCCAGTCAATTGGAGAGCCGGGAACTCAGCTGACACTTCGTACCTTCCATGTTGGAGGTATTGCTTCAAATATAGCTGCCGAATCAAAAATTGTACTTCGTTATGATGGACGTCTCGAATTTGACGAACTTCGTACCGTTCAGCCCTCTGATGATCAAAGCTATCGCGTTGTAGTAAGTCGTTTGGCCGAAATGCGCGTTGTGGATCCTAATACGGGTATTGTGCTTACTACCATGAATATCCCTTATGGATCGAAATTGTATGTGAAGGAAGGAGATATTTGTACTAAAGGTCAGCTTATTTGCGAATGGGATCCTTTTAATGCTGTTATAATTGCAGAAAACGAAGGAAAGATCGAATTTGAAGATGTAGTCGAAAACGTTACTTTTAAGGTTGAAACCGATGAAGCTACGGGACTTCGAGAGAAAATTATCATCGAATCGAAAGACCGAAACAAAGTTCCTACAGCTCATATTCTGGATAAGGATGGCAATATCTTGAAAACTTATAATTTACCGGTTGGAGCTCACATTGTGTTTGAAAACGGTGATTATATAAAAACCGGTCAGATTCTGGTAAAAATTCCTCGTGCTGTTGGGAAAGCCGGAGATATTACCGGTGGTCTTCCTCGAGTTACGGAATTGTTTGAGGCTCGAAATCCTTCTAATCCTGCCATTGTGGCTGAAATTGATGGAGAAGTTACTTTCGGAAAAATCAAACGTGGAAATCGTGAGTTAAGCATCACTTCCAAAACCGGTGAAGTTAAAAAATATCTGATTCCTCTTTCAAAACAAATTCTGGTACAGGAAAACGATTTTGTTCGTGCAGGTACGCCTCTTTCTGATGGCTCAATTACGCCAACCGATATTTTGCAGATTAAGGGACCTACTGCCGTTCAGGATTACATTGTCAACGAAGTTCAGGATGTTTACCGCCTGCAAGGGGTGAAAATTAACGACAAACATTTTGAAATTATTGTTCGTCAGATGATGCGCAAGGTTGAAATCATTGAACCGGGAGATACCCGTTTCCTCGAAAAACAGGTAGTTGACAAAAATGATTTTATGGAAGAAAACGACAGAATTTGGGGAAAGAAAGTTATTGTGGATGCGGGAGATTCTCCTACTTTGAAACCCGGCCAAATTATTACGCCCAGAAAGTTGAGGGATGAAAACAGTATGTTGAAACGGAAAGACTTGCGTCCGGTTCAGGCTCGTGATGCCATTCCGGCAACATCCAATCAGATTTTGCAGGGAATTACTCGTGCTGCACTTCAAACCAACAGCTTTATGTCGGCTGCTTCTTTCCAAGAAACAACAAAAGTGCTGAACGAAGCTGCCATTAATGCCAAAGTGGACAAGCTGGAAGGCTTGAAAGAAAACGTTATTTGCGGTCATTTAATCCCTGCAGGTACTGGACAGCGCGACTTTGAAAAAATTGTTGTCTATTCCCGTGAAGAATACGAAAAGAAAGTTTTTGCACGCAAAAGCTTAATTGATGTTGAAGAAGGCGAAGTAGTAGAAGAAAACAATTAAAACTTATATCTATTTTTTCAAAAGGCAGGGCTTTTTTTGCTCTGTCTTTTTTTTATTAATGCCCTTTTAGGAATAATCGTAATTTTATTAGAAAGTTTTTTCGGACAAGGCATAAACTTTCTCTTTGACCCATTGCGCCCATTTGCCGTAAGTTTTTGAACGGTCAAAAGTTTGCCAACGAATAGGCTCGCCGATAACCAGCGAAAAACTTTTCCCTTTTTGTTTGAACATTTCGTCGGACAGATAGAGCATTTCGATATTGAACTTTATATGAAAAAATTTTCTCAGATTGGCCAGGTTGTAAAAGAAATTTGAATTTTTTCCGTCAAAATAAATCGGGACAATATCCCGCTGATGTTGAATAGCTTTGACAACAAAATTCTTGTTCCATGCTTCATCCTGAATTTTTCCGTTGGATTTTCTGCTGCATTTTCCGGCCGGATAAGTAATCAGATGACAATCGGAACTGAAAAAATCGTTCAATTCGCGGACATGGTTTTTCCCCTGTGAACCGACTTTGTTGACCGGGATAAACAAGTCCTTCAAGGGCTCGATAAACATCAACATATCGTTGGCCATAAATCGAATTTTCCCATCATATTCCCTGCCCAACAAGCTACCGGTCATTATGGCATCCATTCCTCCCAACGGATGATTTCCGGCAAAAATATAAAGTTTATCGTCATGAGGCAAATTTTCTCTGTTTTTAATGGAAACATTGACCTGAAAATATTTTACTGCGCTTTCGAGAAAATCTACATTCTTTTGGTGCGAATAAGTGGTCAGCAACTCATTGATTTCCTTTTCGTGAACAATTTTACGCAAATAACTCACCAAAAAAGAAGGGATAAAAGTATTAGGCGCTTTTTCCTTGACAACTTTTTCTATATCAATTAAAAAATCCGGTTTACTATTCATGAAAATAAAATGGTGTTGTTCTATTGCAAAGTTACAATAATTTGAAATTTTTGTGTTTTTTATCATTGCATTTTTCGTTGAAAAGTTATCAACATTTTTGAAATTCACAAATATTTTTCACCACTTACCATATAAAAATGAATGAATAAAATATAAAATCTTTATTTTCTGATGTTTACAAAATAATTGTCTAATTTCTTGTTGTTGATAAATTGTTGAAAAGCGGTTGAAAACAAGCTAAAATAATTTAAAAAAATTGTTTATAACTTTTTTGTGGGTGAATGTGGGGAATTGAAAATAATTCCATATTTTTACAGTTGAAAAAATATAGCTACTGCAATGTCTACATTTATTGGAAAATATGAAGCCAAAGCCGACGTAAAAGGTCGCATATTCATTCCTTCCGCTTATCGAAAAATCTTGGGCGTAGACGACCGTGAACAAATCATCATGCGCAAAGACGCAGGGAATGAATGTATTGTGTTCTATCCGGAAAGTATCTGGAATCAAAAGGTAGAAAACTTAAAATCGAAATTGGACGAATGGAATCCTTCCGATCAGCTTTTACTGATGCAGTTTGTGGCAGATGCGGAATGGCTGGATATTGATGCGCAGGGACGTGTATTGATTTCGAAAAAACATTTGCAGACCATTGGCGTTGAAAACGCAGAAGTGCTTTTTGTGGGCATGATTGACCGTTTTGCGCTTTGGAGCAAAAGTCGGTACGAACAAATGCAATTGTCAGCCGAAAATTTTGCGGCTTTGCTGAAGGAAAAAATGTCAAAATAACTAATTATAATTTCATGTCTGAAAAGGAATATCACATACCCGTCATGCTGAAGGAAACGCTGCAAGGATTGGTACTCAATCCGGACGGTATCTATGTGGATGTAACCTTCGGCGGCGGAGGACATTCACGTGGTATTCTCGATTTACTGAGCAAAAAGGGAAAACTTATCGCTTTTGATCAGGACCAGGACGCCTGCCAAAATATTTTTGAGGATGACAGATTTTTGTTCGTTCAAAGTAATTTTTGTTATTTAAAAAACTTTCTACGTTATCATGGTATTTCTCTGGTAGATGGCATTTTAGCCGATTTGGGCGTTTCTTCGCATCACTTTGACGAAAGCGAACGGGGGTTTTCGTTCCGGCTTGATGGAGAATTGGATATGCGCATGAACAGAAAAACGGAACTGACGGCTGCTACCGTGCTGAACACCTACACTGAAGAACAGTTGGCCGATGTTTTTTATCATTACGGAGAATTGTCCAATGCACGAAAAATTGCAGCAACCATAGTAAAAGCGAGAGACAGGGAACCTTTTCAAAAAATTCTTCCGTTTGTAGAAATGATGAAACGCTTTTTCCCCCGTCAGAAAGAAAAAAAAGGACTTGCTTGCGTTTTTCAGGCTTTGCGCATTGAAGTAAATCACGAATTGGAAGCTTTGCAGGAATTTCTGCAGCAAACCCCCGATGTGCTGAAACCCGGAGGAAGATTGGCCGTGCTCACTTATCATTCGCTCGAAGACCGCATGGTGAAAAATTTTATGAAAACAGGGAACTTTGAAGGTATTTTAAACAAAGATTTTTTTGGGAATATCATTGCTCCCTTCAAGCCTATAAGCGGCAAGGCTATTACGCCACAGCTTTCGGAAATTGAAAAAAATCCGAGAGCCAGAAGCGCCAAATTACGCATTGCCGAATTGATTGACAAAACTAATTGATTGATTTTTTGAACATTTAATGAAAGAGTTAAACTTTGAAATAACGAATGAGTTGGTTCAGTAAAATCATAGAGAACATAAAGGGCAGTGAGGATTTTTCCGAACTCAAGTCGAGCTCATTTCGGGATATCCTCAACGGAAATATTTTCACCAAAAGATTTTTTATCAAGCAAATAGGTCTTTTGATTATGATTGTGGTGCTTTTTATATTTTATATTGGCAACCGCTACGAATACGAATCGGAATTGACCTACCAAAACAAATTGAAGAAGGAAGTCCAGGACAAAAAATATGAATCGCTCAGCATCTCGGCAGAACTGATGCAGGTCAGCCGTCAGTCAAACGTGGAAAAAATGTTGAAAGAAAGAGGCATCGAACTGCACGAGCCGGTTTCTCCTTTGGTAGTATTGGACGATTCGATACAATAAGAATTGATATGGCAGACCAACATAAAAATATTGTATTTCGCTTTGGCATTGTATATGTTTTTATAGTCGTTGCCTTTCTGCTGGTGATTTACAAAATAATTACCATTCAGTTTTTTGAGCGCGAAAATTGGCTGGCTTTGGCAGCAAAAAATGTAAAAACCAATATAGAAGTGAAAGCCAACAGAGGAAATATTTTTTCTTCCGACGGACGTTTGATGGCCAGTTCCATACCTACTTATTACATTTACATGGACTTACGGGTGCCGGCGCTGCAAGAAAACAACGGACAACTGTTTCACGAAAATATTGACTCATTGTCGCTTTGTTTGTCAAAATTTTTTAAAGATAAGTCACAAGCCGAATACAAAAAAGACATTACGGAAGCTTACAACAAAAAGTTGGGAGCTTTTCGCATTTATCCGAAAAAAATCTCTTATAGTCAATTAAAGGAATTAAAAACTTTTCCGTTGTTTCGTTTGGGAAAAAACAAAAGCGGTTTGATAACAAAAGAACAATTTAGAAGAGTAAAACCTTTCGGGTCGCTCGCCTCCCGAACCATTGGAGATATTTATGCCGACGAAACCAAAGGCGGGAAAAACGGTCTTGAACTTAAATTCGACTCCCTTTTAAGAGGAACACCCGGAATAGCCATTCGCCAGAAAGTTGCCAATACATGGCAGGAAACGGTACAAGTGGAACCCATTGACGGGATTGATGTGATTACCACTATTGATGTTGACATTCAGGATATTGCCGAAAAAGCGCTGTTGGACAGTTTAAGGTCTTTCGATGCGCAGGAAGGTTACGTTATTGTAATGGAAGTTCAATCGGGAGAAGTTAAAGCCATTGTAAACATGCAGAAAAATGAAAATGGAACCTATTCCGAAAATCGAAACGGCGCTGTTTCCGATATGGTGGAGCCGGGCTCTACGTTTAAAGTCGTTTCTCTGATGGCTGCACTCGACGACGGTAAAGTTAAAGTTACCGATTCAATAGATACCGGAAACGGAATTTTTCAGTTTGCTAATGCTTTTATGAAAGATCACAATTACAACAGAGGCGGTTTTCATAAAATCACCATAGCCGAAGCAATTCATGCTTCTTCTAACATCGGAATTTCCCGAATGATTGTAAATGCTTACGGCAACAATCCGGCTGCGTATGTAGATAAACTGTACAGAATGAAAGTGAACGAACCAATGAATTTGGAAATTCCCGGAACAGCCGCTCCAAATATCCGTCATCCGCTCGACAAATCAAAATATTGGTCGAAAACCACTTTACCGTGGATGTCGATAGGATATGAAACCCAAATTCCACCCATATATACTTTGGCTTTTTACAATTCAATTGCCAATGATGGAAAACTGATACGGCCTTATTTTGTAAAAGCGCTGAGTAAAAACGGACAAATTTTAAAAACCTTTCAGACCGAAATCATCAATGAACAAATTTGCAAGCCATCTGTTTTGCAAACCATTCGAGAAACGTTGTTGGGGGTTGTAGAAGGGCGAATGGGAACGGCTAAAAACGTACGTTCCAAATACGTTCGCATTGCAGGAAAAACGGGAACGGCACAAATTTCAAAAGGTGCGCTCGGTTATCGTTCGGGAGGAAAATCACACCAAGTGTCTTTCTGCGGATATTTTCCGGCCGAACATCCACTCTATACTTGCATTGTCGTGATTCGTGAACCGAGAATCGGCTATCCTTCGGGCGGCAAAATGAGTGGTTCGGTATTCAAAGATATCGCAGAACGAATCATGTTTTTGAGATCCACATTAAAACCGGAACATTTCGTACCAGATACCATGCGAAATGTACCAAAAGTTCCTTATGCTTTATGGGGCAGTTTCAGCGATTTGGAAAAAGTTACGTCGGAAATGCGACTACCTATTTCGGGAACTGCAGGAAGTTTTGTCAACGTGTTGCCCGATGAAAAAAATAATGGTTTGGAAATTTCAAAAAAAACCGTTTACAGGCAATTGATGCCCGATTTAAAAGGAATGGGAGCGAAAGATGCTGTTTTTGTGGCTGAAAAATTAGGCTTAAAAGTAATGATAAGTGGTCGCGGAAAATTGGTTTCGCAAAGTATCAGTCCCGGCACAAAAATAACGAAGGGTCAAATCCTTTCTCTTCATTTTCAGTAAATTAAAAACAAAAAGTTATGATTTTGAAAGTCGCTTTAAAGAAAATTTTCCCAACTGAAATTATTGGAAATACGGAGATGGAAATTTCCGGTGTTCAGTCCGATTCCAGAAAAGTGGATAAAGGGAATATTTTTGTTGCTACTCGTGGCACCAATGTTGATGGACACAATTACATTTCTCCAGCCATTGAGAAAGGAGCCTCTGCCATAGTATGCGAAACGTTTCCTGAAACTATCCAGCAGGGAATCGTCTATATTCGCGTTGAAAACAGTTTGGAAGCATTGGGGCTTTTGGCTTGTGCATGGTACGGCAATCCATCTGAAAAACTGACTTTGGTCGGCGTTACCGGCACCAACGGAAAAACCACCATTGCCACCTTGCTTTACCAGATGTTCCGTCAGCTCGGATACAAAGCCGGACTGCTGTCGACTGTTCGAAATTATGTTGTGGATGAGCCTGTAGAAGCAACCCATACCACTCCCGATCCGTTGGAGTTAAATCATCTGCTCGCTCAAATGGTTGAAGCTGGTTGTCAATATGCCTTTATGGAAGTAAGTTCTCACGCCATCGATCAGCGTAGAATTGCCGGATTGCTTTTTAAAGGAGGAATTTTCACCAATATTACGCGTGATCATCTGGATTACCATTTGACTTTTGAAAATTACCTGAAAGCAAAGAAAAAATTTTTTGACGATTTGCCCGAAAATGCTTTTGCTTTAACCAACTTAGATGATAAGAACGGGCTGGTCATGCTGCAAAACACAAAAGCAAAAAAATATACTTATTCTCTCAGATCGATGGCCGATTTTAAAACCCGTATTCTGGAACAGGATTTTGAAGGAATGCTTTTGGAAATGAACGGCAAACAAGTACACGTTTCATTTGTAGGACGGTTCAATGCAAGCAATCTGACCGCCGTATTCGGAGCAGCGGTACTGATGGGAGAAGAAGAAACAGAAGTACTGAGAATTCTGAGTTTGCTTCATCCTGTTTCAGGGCGATTGGAAACGTTGCATGCTCCGTCTGGATATACCGTTATTGTTGATTACGCACATACTCCCGATGCTTTGAACAATGTAATCAGCACCATCCATAAGGTTTTGCAAAACAAAGGCCGACTAATTACGGTAGTTGGCTGTGGAGGAAATCGAGACAAGGGAAAACGTCCCTTGATGGCAAAAGAAGCCGTAACCGGCAGTTGGAAAACCATTCTGACTTCCGACAATCCACGTTTTGAAGATCCGATGGACATACTGAACGATATGATTGCCGGATTGACCGACGAAGAAAGAAAAACAAGCCTTGTGATTCCTGACCGCCGTCAGGCCATTCATACCGCCTGCTCGCTGGCTCAACCCGGCGATGTGGTGCTGATTGCAGGAAAAGGACACGAAGACTACCAGATTATTAAGGGCGAAAAACATCATTTTGATGATCGAGAAGTGGTAAAAGAATGTTTTTAAAAGATTTTATTCGGCTATAAAAGAAAAAAAATTCAAATTACTAACCAAGACTTTCCTGTTTTCAGAAAAGGCGAAGTCAAAAAAAGAAACGGACATGTTCTATCATTTATTTCGCTATTTGGACAAGTTTTACGATATTCCCGGAGCAGGAATGTTCAATTACATTTCGTTCAAAACGGGTTTGTCCTTTATTTTTGCCTTGTTGCTTTCCACGCTTTTTGGACGGAGAATCATTGATTTTTTGCAAAAGAAGCAAATTGGCGAAACAATCCGCGATTTGGGATTGGAAGGGCAGCTTTCAAAAAAAGGAACTCCCACTATGGGTGGAATTATTATTATCAATGCTATTCTTATCCCGACTTTACTTTTTGCCGACCTTACGAACATTTATATCATTCTGATGCTCATCACTACTGTTTGGATGGGAGCAATTGGATTTGTTGACGATTACATAAAAGTATTTCTGAAAAACAAGGAAGGACTTAGCGGCAAAGCGAAGATAGTTGGTCAGGTAGGATTAGGACTGATAGTTGGATTGGTAATGTATTTCAGTCCTGACGTGGTTATGCGCGAAAACACCGAAATCAGAGGAGAATTGCGAGTTGAAGATGTAGTATATTCAAAAAAAGATATCAAAGCTACCCGAACCACCATTCCCTTTGTGAAAAACAATGACCTCGATTATTCAAATGCGTTTAAGAATGCGGGGAAAAATGCACAAAAGTATGGATGGATTCTGTTTGTACTGGTTGCTATTTTCATTGTAACGGCAGTATCAAATGGTGCAAATTTGACTGATGGATTGGATGGACTTTCAGCCGGTTCGTCGGCAATTATGGGAGGTGCGCTTGGCGTACTTGCCTACTTGTCGGGCAATATCAACTATTCCGGTTACCTGAATATTATGTATATTCCCGGAACCGGAGAACTGCTGGTCTTTGCCGGTGCTTTTTTGGGTGCCACCATTGGTTTTCTATGGTACAATTCTTTCCCTGCACAAATTTTTATGGGCGACACGGGGAGTTTGACGTTGGGAGGTATCATTGCTGTTTTTGCCATTGCTATCAGAAAAGAGTTGTTGTTACCCATTTTGTGCGGTGTCTTTTTGGCCGAAAGCCTGTCGGTAATCTGCCAGGTGAGCTATTTTAAATACACAAAAAAAAGGTACGGTGTTGGCAAAAGAATTTTTAAAATGACACCTTTGCATCATCATTTTCAAAAACCCGGAAATGCGGGAATTGAAGCGTTAATTCAACGACCCTTGCAAGCAGTTCCCGAACCAAAAATTGTAGTCAGATTCTGGATTGTGAGCATGATTTTGGCTGCATTAACTATTATTACATTAAAAATCAGATAAATTCTTGGAAAATTTCAGAAAATTTTGTTCAAAAAAGATATGAAACGAATCGTTGTACTTGGAGCGGGAGAAAGTGGAGCAGGCGCTGCCGTATTGGCAAAACAGCAAGGTTTTGATGTGTTTGTTTCCGACTTGTCCGAAATAAAGGAAAACTACAAAGAGTTGCTCAACCAGTATCAAATAGAATGGGAAGAGAAACAACATACCGAAGCGCTGATTTTGAATGCCGATGAAGTAATAAAAAGTCCAGGAATCCCCGATAAAGCACCAATTATCAAAAATTTGAAAGAGAAGAATATTCCCATTATTTCCGAAATTGAATTTGCAGGGCGGTTTACAAATGCCAAAATGATTTGTATTACCGGCAGTAATGGGAAAACAACCACAACCATGCTAACTTATCATATTTTGAAAAATGCAGGTTACAATGTTGGTCTGGCAGGCAACGTAGGACAAAGTCTTGCCTATCAGGTAGCAACAAGTTCGCGCGATTACTATGTGGTAGAAATCAGCAGTTTTCAGTTGGACGGGATGTATGATTTTAAAGCAGATGTAGCAATATTGCTCAACATAACACCCGACCATTTGGACCGTTATGAATATAATTTTCAAAATTATGTCGATTCAAAATTCCGTATCATCCGTAACCAAACCTCTGAAGACGCTTTCATTTTTTGGGACGATGATCCGGTTATTCAGTCAGAAATAACAAAACGCTCTATACTCGCAGCAAAATATCCCTTTTCACTCAAAAAGAAAGAGCATTGTAAAGCTTATATCGAAAACAACAACCTGATCATAGAAACTTCTAACAACCCATTGATTATGCCGGTAAAAGAATTGTCGTTAAAAGGAATACACAACACCTACAATATGATGGCTGCCGGTTTGGCGGCATCGGCTGTGAATGTAAAAAAAGAATTTATTCGCCAGTCGTTACAGGATTTTCAAGGCGTGGAACATCGCCTCGAATATGTAGCTACAGTTAAAAACGTAACTTTCATCAACGACTCGAAAGCTACCAATGTCAATTCATGCTGGTATGCGCTGGAAAGCATGAAAACACCCGTTATTCTGATTTTGGGCGGGACGGACAAAGGCAACGATTACTCTGAAATTGAAAGTCTGGTGAAAGAAAAAGTGAAAGCATTGGTTTTTTTGGGAGTAGACAACACGCCTTTACATCGTTTTTTCGATGGAAAAATAGATAAAATCGTGGATGTCCGCTCGATGGAAGATGCCGTGAAAGCAGCTTATGCAATGGCCGAAGAAGGAGATACGGTTTTGCTATCGCCATGTTGTGCCAGCTTTGATTTATTTCAGAATTATGAAGACAGAGGAAGACAATTTAAAACTTGTGTAAGGAATCTGTGATTTATCAATAATTTATGCGTTTAAGCGAAAAAACAGATGGAAAATTTTCTGAAAAAATATTTAAAAGGAAATGCAACAATTTGGATTGTATTCATTTTGTTGTGCCTGGTTTCCATTCTTGAAATGTACAGTGCTTCGAGCACACTGGCATTCAAATCTTCCAACACGGCCATGCCCCTTTTGCGCCATGCCGGTTTTTTGCTCTTTGGCGTTATTTTGGCATTTCTTGTCCATCTGATTCCATACAAATATATTCGATTGCTGGCTTATTTGGGACTGTTTTTGTCGTTCATACTCCTGATTCTGGTTTATTACAAGGGTCAATCGGCAAACGACGCAACACGTTGGTTTGAAATTGGCGGACTGCAATTTCAGCCTTCAGAACTGGCAAAACTTTCGGTCATTATTGTAGTGGCGGATTTTATGTCGCGCATCAAAAATGAAGCAGCAGACGAAAAGAAGTATTTTCGGTATATTCTCATTGTACTGTCTGCAATATGTCCTTTGATTCTTTTTGAAAATTTTTCTACTGCCATGCTTCTTTTTGGTGTCGTATTCCTTATGATGTTTATTGGAGGAATATCTATAAAAAAATTGGGATTATTGCTGCTGTCTATTACACTTTTTGTGTTGGGTGGGTACGCTATGATTAAAACCGTTCCTGAAGAATCGATGCCCAAAATTTTCGACCGTGCCTATACATGGTCGGCACGCATCGACCGATACACCGAAGAAAAGAAACAGGAAGAAAACAAATATGTCATTACGGACGAAAACCGGCAAGTGCAACACGGAAGAATAGCTATTGCCCGAGGCGGAATGTTGGGAGTAATGCCCGGCAACAGTGTGGAAAGGGATTATCTTCCTCAAGCTTATTCCGATTTTATTTACGCCATTATTGTAGAAGAAATGGGATTGGTTGGAGGGGTAATAATCATTCTGTTTTATTTGGTTCTACTTTACAGAGCCGGCCGCATTGCCGTAAAAAGTGAAACGGTATTTCCTGCCTTGCTGGTTATAGGACTTTCCCTGATGATAGTTTTACAGGCTTTTGTCAGCATGGCTGTAGCCACAAGTTTGGGCCCCGTTACCGGTCAGCCTTTGCCGTTGATAAGCAGAGGTGGAACTTCCATCATTATCACCTGCATATATTTTGGAATTATTTTAGGCGTAACTCGACAACTCAAAGGAGAACAACATGTCGAAGAGGAAATACCTGAAGAACAGGAACGCAATTTTCCCGTTGTGGATTTGAACGAATTATCCTAATTTTGTAAATTGTTTTTTATACAACATTTTAGAAAATTATTGATGTAAATTTCAGTTTTACTGACAATTATAATTTAAAACAATGCCTTATAGATTTATCATCAGCGGTGGAGGAACAGGAGGTCATATCTTCCCTGCCATCAGTATTGCCAACGCTCTGAAAAAGCAGCTACCCGATGCAGAAATACTTTTTGTCGGAGCTTTGGGTCGGATGGAAATGGAAAGAGTTCCTGCTGCAGGTTATCCCATCAAAGGTTTACCTGTAAGTGGTTTTGACCGAAAAAACCCGTTTCGCAACATCAAAGTGCTGTTGAATCTTCGGCGAAGTTTACAAATGGCTCGTCAAATCATTCGCGATTTCAAACCCGATGCAGTTATTGGAGTTGGAGGATACGCCAGTGCCCCGACCCTGAAAGCTGCTTCCGATTTGGGTATTCCAACACTGATTCAGGAACAGAATTCGTATGCCGGTATTACCAACAAACTGCTGGCCAAAAAAGCTGCACGCATTTGTGTGGCTTACGAAGGAATGGAACGATTTTTCCCTAAAGAAAAACTGGTATTAACCGGCAATCCTGTACGTCAGGAACTGCTGTCAATACCCGAAAAAAGTAAAGAAGCCTTTGAATTTTTCGGATTTCGTCCGGAAAAACCAACCCTTCTGGTAGTCGGAGGAAGTTTGGGAGCACGAACTATCAATCGCAGCATAATATCGCATTTGCAGGAACTTTCCCAAGCCGACATCCAAATTATATGGCAAACCGGGAAGTTTTATATTGAAGAAGCCAGGAAAGCTGCCGAACCATTTTCGTCGCCTCAATTAATTGTTACAGATTTTGTTTCTCGGATGGATTTGGCATATTCCGTAGCCGATTTGGTTATATCGCGTGCCGGCGCCGGTTCGATTTCCGAATTGTGTCTGCTGGGGAAGCCGGCTATTCTGGTACCTTCACCCAATGTGGCCGAAGATCATCAGACAAAAAATGCGCTTGCACTGGTTCAGAAGGAAGCTGCTGTCATGATAAAAGACGAAGAGGCCGAAAAAATGCTGATACCGAAAGCGTTGGAGTTAATAAAAGATGCGGACTCACTCAATAAACTGGGCCAAAATATCAGGAAGCTGGCGCAGAAAGATTCTGCCGAACGAATTGCGGCAGAAGTATTGCAACTGATTTCAAAAAAGAATTGATTCATAACAAATCGAATACGACCTAAACCAATTTTAATTTTAGAAAATGGATTTTACAAAATATTATTTTTTGGGTATTGGAGGAATGGGAATGAGCGCTTTGGCTCGCTATTTCAATTCCAAAGGATTTCAAACTGCCGGTTATGACCGCGTTCAGTCAAAAGTTACTGCCGACTTGCAGGCGGAAGGGATACAAATCAATTTCGACCCCAATGTGGATCAAATTCCCATCTCGTTCAGATATCCCGAAAACACATTGGTGGTGGTTACTCCGGCTATCCCTGATGATCTGCCACAACTCGTTTATTTCCGAGAAAACGGATTTACCATTAAAAAAAGAGCTGAACTGCTTGGCGACATTACCCGCAAAGCTTCTACCATCTGTATTGCCGGAACACACGGCAAAACGACAACTTCAACTTTGACGGCTCATTTGCTTTACCAGTCGCATATATCCTGCAATGCTTTTTTGGGCGGAATTGCCAATAACTACAACTCCAATCTTTTGTTATCGAAAGATAGCAATTTGTTCGTAATAGAAGCTGATGAATACGACCGTTCCTTTCATCAACTTTCTCCTTATATGGCAGCTATTACTTCCGCCGACCCCGACCATTTGGATATCTATCAAACGCCTGAAGCTTATCGCGAGAGTTTTGAGCATTTCACGTCGCTCATCAGCCCAGGTGGCGTTTTGTTGATGAAAAAGGGAGTCAATATCCAACCGCGTCTGCAAAAAGGAGTAAAGCAATATACCTACTCAATGAATGACGGAGGAGACTTTTACGCTGAAAATATTCATTTGGTGAATCATGAATTCCATTTCGATTTTGTAACACCTTCCGAACGCATTTCGGATATACGGTTAAAAATTCCGATTCGCATCAACATCGAAAATAGTGTTGCTGCCATTGCTTTAGCATGGTTGAATGGCGTTACAAAAGAAGAAATACGCACAGCAATAGCCTCTTATTCTGGTATTTATCGAAGATTTAATCTGGTTTTTCGTTCGGAACAAACAATTTTCATGGATGATTATGCTCATCACCCAAAAGAATTGAAAGCCAGCATTTTGTCCATCAAAGAATTATTTCCCGAAAAGAAAATTACGGGAATATTTCAACCTCATCTCTATAGTCGGACGCGTGATTTTGCTTCCGATTTTGCTGAAGCATTATCATTGCTGGATGAGTTGATTCTGCTGGATATTTATCCGGCAAGAGAAGAACCCATTGAAGGAATAAGCTCTGAAATGATTTTTCGTAATGTTAAACTGGACAATAAAACACTATGTTCCAGAGAAAATCTATTATCTTTGTTAAAGGACAAGCATCCGGAAGTTTTGGTTACTTTTGGAGCCGGCGACATAGATAAGTTGGTTCCGCTCATTAAAAAACAGCTGATGGAGCAAACCAATGGAAATGCTTGATGAACAATATCTTCCCATTTTCTGAAAAAAAATCGAAATTGGGTTGAAGCGTATATGAAAATATATTTTTCAACAAGTTGAAAGCGTTCTTAAATAATGAAACTGAAATAAAGTCATGAAACCTGTTTTCAAATATATATTGATAACATTCGGTATTCTGCTGGTAACAGGATATTTGGCTTGGGCATTGTTGACTTTCCCCGACCCAAAAGCAAACGAAGTTTGCAACAGGTTCCACATTGTTTTTTTGGATCAATCAGGCGTTAAACTTATCTCCGAAAAAGAAGTTGCCGAAATGATCGATATTAAAGGTTTGAATCCTATGGGAAAAACGCTCAAACATGTAAGGACGGAAGAAATAGAAGAATTATTGACAAAACATCCTTTCATCAAACAAGCTGAATGTTTCAAAACGCCATCAGGTGGAGTGTATTTATTTCTGCAACAGCGTCATCCAAAATTCAGACTGGCAGGCAATGAAAACTTCTACGTGGATGACGAAAAAAATATAATTCCCGTTTCCTATAACGATGCAGCACGTCTCCCTGTAGTTTCGGGATTGGTTACAAAATCGATGGCGAAAGGCGAATTGTTCGGTTTTGTGTCTTACTTGGAAGAAAATCCTTTTTGGAATGCTCAAATCGAACAAATTTACATTCGCCCCGACAGAAAAATTGAACTTGTTCCTCGTGTTGGAACCGGCATCATTTTGCTGGGCAATTTAAAAGATTATGAGAAAAAACTCCACAAACTAAAAATACTCTACGAAAAAGGGTTCAATGAATTTGGTTGGAATTATTACAAAACAATTGATCTTCAGTACGAAAATCAAATTGTCTGCACAAAAACCGACAATATTGATTGATGCAATGGCTGAAGTTTTTTGATATTTTTTTAAGATAAATATTTATGAATCAGAACACATATATAGCACTTGATTTGGGAAGTTCGCGTATAACTGCTATGGCTGCCGAAGTATTGGAAAGTGGAGCAGTAAAGGTACTTGCCACAGAATCGAAAGCAGCCGATGATGTTTATCACGGCATTATCGAACACACTTCAGGCGCTGCTTTTAAAATCAGCGAACTTTTGAAACTTTTGCAAAATAGCGCAAAAATCCGCGATATCCAACAAGTTTGTGTGGCTCTGAATGCCAAAAGCATGAAACTTTCCAAATCTTCGACCACTCGTTTTATTGGTCAGGGAAAAATTGTTACAGATGCTTTGCTGGATGAAATGAAAGAAGAATGTGAACGAAAAAATTCCGATGAAAACAACGTAGTGTTTGATGTAATTCCGGTTTCATTCGAAATCGACGGGAAAATTACAACTGATCCTGTTGGACAATCCGGGAATCAGATTACAGGCAATTATCATGTTGTAAAAGGAAATGCACGCATCCTGCAGCAATTGAAAAGCTGTTTTGTTCGCAATCAAATTCAGATCGAATATGCACCTCTTTCAGTGGAAGCTTTATCTACCGTACTGACAGAAGAAGAGGAACGGCAGAATGGATGTGCGCTGATAGACTTTGGGGCTTCCACTACTACATTGGCCGTTTACAAGAATGATGTTTTGCAGGATTTACTGGTCGTTCCGCTTGGAAGCAAGAACATAACCTATGACATTGCAGAACTCGGCATTGAAGAATCAAATGCCGAACGCCTCAAATGTTTGACAGGAGTAGCAATGGAAAAATTTGTCGAAAAACCTGTTTATGTTCAGGTTGCTCCTTCTTCCGGCACTGATCCGGTAAGAATTTCCACACTTTTTCTGGCTCAGATTATCAATGCAAGATTGGATGAAATGACCGAACCTGTTTTTAAAGTACTGGAAGTATTGTCATTCCCACTGGAATCGGGAATTATCATAACCGGCGGAGGCGCCAAACTGAAATTTTTAAAGGAATTTGTTGAAGAAAAAAGCGGTTTGAAGGTACGTTGGGGCAATCACTCCGACTGGTTGGAAGATCAAGCACCCGATTATTTGGCCGATTCATCTTATTCTCAACTTATTGGCACTATTTTACTGGCAAACGAAAATCGACGTCTTCATCCGTTAAAATCGGAAAACACAACAAAAAAAGGACAAAAAAACAAGAAAAAAATTACAGAAAGAATTACCGATGGTTTCCTCAGGTTTTTCGATGATGAAACCACTTGGAATAAATGAGAAATTTTTAATGAACATTATAAATTGATATGATCAATATAGAAGAATTAGTTGAAATGTTGCCTTTGGAACTTCCCGAAATAGAAAATTCCATCATCAAGGTAATAGGCGTAGGCGGTGGTGGAGGAAATGCCGTCAACCACATGTATCGTCAGGGAATCACGGATGTGTCGTTCGTTGTTTGCAACACCGACAATCAGGCATTGATAAAGTCGCCTGTTCCTCTTAAAATTCAGTTGGGTGCCAATACCACATCAGGACTTGGAGCCGGCGGAAAACCTGAAGTTGCACGTCAGGCAGCCGAAGAATCTATCGACAAAATTCAAAACATTTTGCAGGACAATACAAAAATGGTATTTATCACTGCCGGTATGGGTGGAGGCACAGGAACAGGAGCTTCTCCGGTAATTGCCAAAGCAGCTCACGATATGGGAATACTTACTGTTGGCATCGTTACCATTCCTTTTGCCTTTGAAGGGAATCTGAAAATCAGGCAGGCATTGGAAGGTGTAGCAGCTTTGAGCGAACATGTAGATGCTATTCTGGTGATCAACAACGAAAAATTGAAAGAAATTTATCCCGACTTAGAACTGTCCAATGCTTTTGCCAAAGCTGACGACGTGCTGACCAATGCAGCAAAGGGAATAGCAGAAATCATTACCATCCCGGGTTATATCAACACAGACTTTGCCGATGTATACAGTATCATGAAAGATGGCAAAGTAGCCATTATGAACACCGGTTATGCTTCGGGTGAAAACCGCATCACCAAAGCCATTGAAAATGCACTTAACTCCCCATTGCTCAATACCAGTGATGTGAGCGGAGCTTCTAAAGTTCTCTTGAGCTTGTATTGCTCTTCGACTCATCAAATTAAGATGGAGGAAGTACAACAAATCCATGATTTCATGCGAAAAGTTGGTGAAAATGTTCAAGTCATCTGGGGCGCAACTTTTGATGACGAATTGGAAGATCGAGTTAAAATAACCCTTATTGCCACCGGTTATGATGTGAGCGATATACCCGGCATGCCTGCATCGGTTATTAAAAATAAAAAAAGGTTAGAGACTACTCCTGACAAAATTGAAGTTTTCTCCGAATTAAAACCCAAAGAAAATCAACCGGAAAGCAAGGAAAAAATTATTGAAAATGCCGTAAACAGCTATTATGGAAAATCCATTCCCGATGAAAAGCCTATAGAAGAACCGGAATTGGACTTGCCGGTAGTGAACCTGGAAGATTTGGAAAATGATCAAACTTTGAAATACATTGAAAAATTTCCTTCTTGGAAGAGAAAAAAGGGAAAATAAAAGTGTTTTTCCGAGAATTAAAAAAGACAAATCTACTAATTTAAAATACAAATGGAACAGCTATTTGAAAAGGTAAGTGCCGACATAAAGACTGCCATGCTGGCGCACGATAAAGTTACGTTGGAAGCCCTTCGGGGAATTAAAAAGGAATTTCTGGAAGCCAAGACTGCCAAAGGAAGTGATGGAACATTATCGGATGAAGCAGCCATAAAAATTTTGCAGAAAATGGTAAAGCAGCGCAAGGAAACAGCGCAGATTTACAAAGAACAAAATCGTCCCGATCTCGAGCAAAATGAATTGGCAGAAATTGCCGTCATTGAAAAATATCTGCCGGCTCAAATGAGCGAAAGCGAACTGGAAGCAACTCTGAGGGAAATCATTGCTCAAACCGGTGCCACAGGGCCTCAGGATTTGGGAAAAGTAATGGGAGTTGCCACTCGACAGCTGGTGGGAAAAGCAGATGGGAAAGCGATTTCGGAAATGGTTAAAAAATTGCTTTCATCATAATATAATTTATTTTTTTAAGGTCTGATGGAACCCACATGTCTGAATATTATATTCATTCGTGTTTGTGTATGCAATACCTGTGGGTTTCATAGCGTTTTTTGTTCTCAATAAAAAGAGAATTTTTCTAAACTATTGATTTTATTTCATGACCACTGAAGAACGTTATTTGCACATTTTAGATTGGTTTATGGAAAATATGTCCAATGCTCAAACGGAGTTAAACTATTCTAACCCTTTCGAGTTATTGGTAGCTGTAATTTTATCGGCACAATGTACTGATAAACGGGTAAATATGGTTACGCCTCAACTTTTCTCCGATTTTCCCACGCCAGAAGCTATGGCCTCAACTACACCTGAAAAGTTATTGGAATATATTCGCAGCGTATCTTATCCCAACAGTAAAGCTAAGCATTTGGTGGAAATGTCGCGAAAATTGGTAGCTGACTTTGAGGGAAAAGTTCCGGATAATGTGGACAAACTACAAACGCTTCCGGGTGTGGGAAGAAAGACAGCCAATATAATTGTTTCAGTCATCTACAATCAGCCTGCCATGCCAGTCGATACACACGTGTTTCGGGTTTCCGAACGCTTGGGACTGACAACAGATTCAAAAAATCCATTGCAGACTGAACGAGAATTGGTTCGCCACATTCCGCCTCAATTGTTGCCCATTGCTCACCATTGGCTAATTTTGCATGGTCGGTATGTTTGTCATGCCAGAAAACCTAAATGCAATGTATGTGGCTTAAAGTCATGGTGCCGTTATTACTTCAATCATTCATTAGAGCAAGATATTTAAAATGAGAGAAAAATTTGAATCGAATTTTACTGTTTTTGTCATCTTTTCTGAAAGAGCCTGATATTTCAGTATTAAGATTTAATTTTTGGCGGTAAAAGTTTTTGTGGCTTCAAAGAATAAGGGCGTTATATCTTTGTTTTGAAGTTTTTCGAAAATTTTTCTTTTCCAAAATCTCGAATTTACAACCTGCTTTTTTTTGTTTTTGCTGAAAAAAATACTCCCTACAATTTCGATGCATCATGGCTGCCTAAACCGGTTTCTGTCTTTTGTTCCTGTGTTGATTCGAACATGCGGTTTATTTGACTTTTTAAGATTAAATTGTTGATAATCATTATTATAATTATATAGATAAAAAAGACCGCCAGTAATTTGTTGCTCGTCTTCATTTCTTTAATTGTTTTCATAATGCTTGTTGTTTTTGAAGGTAGTCATTATATCTTTTTTTTATTTCCTCAACATCGATGTTGAGCAGATGAATGTTTTTAAACAAAATCGGGAGTTCTTTTTCCAAAAATCGTTTTCGTCGATAATTGAGAATTTTTTCTTTTGCGTCATCAGCCACAAAATATCCGATTCCTCTTTTGTTGTAAATAATTTCGTTGCTTTGCAGAAAATCGTAAGCTCGCATAACAGTGTTGGGATTCACTTCCAATTCTGTACCCAGTTCCCTTACCGACAGCAATCTTTCTCCTTCTTTCCATTTGCCCAGCAAAATGTGTTCGCTGATATAATCGGCTATTTGAAGGTAAATAGCTTGTGCATCATTAAATTCCATTTTAAATTTCTTTTTCTGTTAAACGGAAGTAACTTACTATCCAGCAAAAGGGTATAAACAAATATCCCGATATAGACCAAAATATTTTCCATGTCTCCGTTAGTGCTTTTGGGAAGATGTTTTCGTCCCATACAAAGTCACCGGCATTCAAGGCCTTGAGGGTTTCTGTAACGGAGCCAAACGTAATTTTAAAAATAAAATATTCCAATATGCCCAATGCTAGGGCTACAACAAACAGACTCAGCAAGGTTTTGAGTATGGCGTTTCGCTTGAAATACAGCGACCCCAAAGTGAAAATAGCCTGTATGGCGGCAAAAACGCCGAATGAAATCCAAATATTTTTTAAGCCTTGAATATTAAACTCAAAACCTTTTGAGGATTGAAAAAATTGCAAAGCAACCGTATCGCTTGTACTGAAAATAAGTTGTTCCAGTAAATTTCCAATCACGTTTCCTACCGAAAAAACAACCGTGAACATTAAAATAAAGTAAACGGTATTGAGCAAAAACACAGAAATTGTTTTTTCCAGTTGTGTAGCCGGAATCAGTAGATATTGAATGCCATTGGGTGCAAAATTGAAAACTTTGAAAAATCTTACTGCATAAAGTGCACCTGTAACAATTAAAATGGCGCTTGCAGAATTTCCGTTTCTGAAAATCATAAATACAATGGTCAAAATGCTCCAAAGGTAGAGTTCGTAATTTTGATTTTCGATAAAATATCGGCGCAAGAGCAATCCGATTCTTTTAAGACTAAATTTCTGATTCATATTGAAGAATTTTTAAAAACGTTTATTGTTCTGATTCGAAAATATTTCTCTGATGCGCTGGTGATTTTTCAGCACGGTATTAAACAGCAGTTCAATATCCAGTTTGCTTTCTTCACCGGTTTTGTTGATACTAACCTGATCAAAGCCGCGCAAATTTTCTTCTGAATAAAGCACTTCTTCACCTTCACTTTTTTCTTTTCCGTAACTGAAAAGTAATTTTTCGGTAATGTTTTCGCACAGTTCGTTGAAAACAATTTGGTGAGAGTTCATAATGATAATGCTGTCGATCAGGCTGTCCAAATCTCTAACTTGATGGGTGGAAATCAGCATAATGCGTTCTTCTTCCAAAGCAGAAGCCGTCATTTTTCTGAATTGGGCTTTGGAAGGAATATCCAAACCATTGGTCGGCTCGTCGAGCAATACAATTTTGGTGTTGGTGGCCAATCCGAAAGCCATAAAAACTTTCTTTTTCTGTCCGTACGAAAGTTTGTTGATTTGCGATTTTCCCGAATTTATCTCAAATTCCTGCAAATATCCTTGAAATTGTTCGTGATTGAAATGAGGATAAAAGGGAGCATAAACTTTTTCGTAGTTTTCGATGCTCAAAGTTATGGGCGGCAATTCTTCGGGCAGGAAAAAAATCTCACGCAACATTTCGGGCTGACGTTTTCGGGGTTCGTACCCGAGAACTTCAATTTCTCCCTTTTGTGGAAAAATCATGCCTGAAATCATTTTCAACAAAGTACTTTTGCCTTCCCCGTTTTTTCCCAGTATGCCGTGAATGTGGCCGGGAGAAAGCGACAGTTCCAAACCGGTAAACAATTGAGCGTTGCGGCTGTAGCTGAATTCGACATGTTTGATCTGAATCATAATAAATTGTTTATTGAATTAGTGTAATAGTTAAATAGTACACCACAAAAGTAATTGCTTTTTTATAAAGTTGTTCAAATACATAAGTTAAATTTTGTTAATTATCAAAATTAATTTGCAACAATAAGATTATCAGCGTGTTTAATTTTGGAAAACTGAGAAGAAAAACCAAAAAGTTTTGAAATATTTCGTCTCATTTTTTCCAAGTGCATCAACTTGCGGGCAGAGAGATAGGTTTGTTGGCGAGGAAATTTGTTCTATTCCACTTTAAAACGGTGTAATGTTTTTACCTTCTTTTTTCTTTGGTACCAGTCGTTGAAAACCAATTCGAGCGTACCAACGGAAAAGGAACCAAAATAATCGTTTCTGTGTGGTTCGAGTTGTTCGAAAAGTTTCATTTTATTTTATTTGCTAAAATCCGATAAAGGATTGTTTCAATTTTTTCTGCTCTAAAATTACAAAATTTTAAAATATATGAAAGCCGGAAGAAATGTACATTTTGGGAGAAGAAAAAATTATCGGTTTGATTATCAGTTTGTTTTGTTGACAAAGGCGAAAAACTGCATTTTTAACAAAATTTTCTATGAAAAAGGGCATCAAATCGAGAATAATGTTTTATATTTGCATTAAAGAAAAACGAGCCGCATTGTTTAGAGACTGGAAAACTCATCAGTAAAGAATTCAAACCGAGAAAAGTCTGACTTTCAATGGCGGGCTGCGCCTTCGGGTATTCGTCAGCAATGACGAACGGCAGATTACAAAGAAAGTCAACGTCTCAAATCCTATTCAATAGGAGTTTTCTCACAACAAACAGTGCGGTTTTCGTTTTTTCTACCCTTTGTTTATACCGCCTTTTGTAATTTTGCCGTTTCGAGGTTGCGATAAATTTCTGAAAGAATTTCCCAAGCTTTTTCTACCGATGTTACTTTGAGGAAAATAATGGAGCGACGTCCGTTTTTTTCACGGAGTTGACATTGATGCGGATGCGAAGCAGCATATCTCAGTATTTCGCCAAAAGTATCGGATTGGTAGTAATGGGATTTTTGATTGGAAACGAGATACGTCGTCATTTGTTGATTTTTCAGAACCATTTTTTCGATACCCAAATTTATGGCCATCCATCGCAAACGTACCATCAAAATAAGGCTTTTTCCCTGAGGTGGAATTTTACCAAAGCGGTCTTCCAGTTCCTTTTCAAAAGCTGCCAGTTGGTTTTCGTTTTCAATACTGTCGAGCTGTCGGTACAGATTGATACGTTCGGAAACATTTTCCACATAATCGGGAGGAAACAGTAATTCCAAATCGGAATCAATCTGACAATCGGTTACATAAGTACCACCAGTTGTGGTTTTTTCTTCCACTTCAGCATACAGGTCGGCAAATTCTTCATCTTTCAGTTCTTGAACGGCTTCGTTGAGTACCTTCTGATAAGTTTCGTAACCGAGGTCGGCTATAAATCCGCTTTGCTCTGCTCCCAACAAATTCCCTGCGCCACGAATGTCCAAATCCTGCATGGCAATATTGAATCCGCTTCCCAAATCGGCAAAAGTTTCTATGGCTTCGAGTCGATGTCGGGCTTCGGTAGTAAGCAATTGAAATTCGGGCGTCAGCAGATAACAGAAAGCTTTTCGGTTGCTGCGACCTACTCTTCCTCTGAGTTGATGCAGATCGCTCAGTCCGAAAGTATGTGCATTGTTGATAATAATGGTGTTGACATTCGGAATGTCGATGCCGGATTCGATGATAGTGGTTGCTACCAGCACATCATAATCGTAATTGATAAAGTCGACAATGACTTCTTCCAATTCGTCGGGTGGCATTTGACCGTGTCCTACGGCAACGCGGCAACCGGGTACAAGCCTTTTTATCATGGCCTGAATAGAATAAATGTTCTGTATGCGATTGTGTACAAAAAATACTTGTCCGTTTCTGTTCATTTCCAGCTGAATGGCTTCACGAATTACATCTTCGTCGAAACGGTGAATTTCGGTTTGAACCGGATAACGATTGGGCGGCGGAGTGGAAATGATGGACAGGTCTCTGGCTCCCATCAGCGAAAATTGTAAGGTTCGAGGGATGGGTGTGGCAGTCATGGTTAAGGTGTCCACATTAACTTTCATCTGTTTCAATTTTTCTTTCACTGCAACGCCAAATTTCTGTTCCTCGTCGATAATCAGCAATCCGAGATCTTTGAATTTTACCGATTTTCCAATCAGTTTATGGGTTCCGATGATGATGTCGATTTCACCTTTGGCCAAACGTTCGAGAATTTCTTTTGTTTCCTTTGCCGATCGAGCTCTGGTGAGATATTCCACATTGCAGGGAAAATCGTGTAATCGGTCTTTGAATGTATTGTAGTGTTGTACGGCGAGCACGGTTGTCGGAACCAGAACGGCAACTTGCTTGTTGTCGGCAACTGCCTTGAAAGCTGCTCTGATGGCTACTTCCGTTTTGCCAAAACCGACATCGCCACAAATCAACCGATCCATAGGCAAAGTCGATTCCATGTCTTTTTTTATTTCAACCGTAGCTTTGGTTTGGTCGGGTGTATCTTCGTAAATAAATGAGGCTTCCAATTCCTGTTGAAGATAAGTGTCGGGCGAAAACCGAAATCCTTCTTCTGCTTTTCGTTGAGCATAAAGTTTTATCAGTTCGCGTGCTATATCTTTAACTTTAGATTTGGTTCTTTCTTTCAGCCGCTCCCAAGCTCCCGAGCCCAATTTGTTGATGTGGGGAGATTCACCTTCTTTTCCCTTGTATTTTGAAATGCGATGCAGGGAATGAATGCTGACAAAAAGAATATCGTCATCCTTGTAAATCAATTTAACCATTTCCTGCATTTTTCCGTTTACTTCCGTACGCACCAGGCCGCCAAAAACTCCGATACCGTGATCGACATGTACCATGTAGTCGCCAATTTTCAGCTGATTGAGCTCCTTTAAGGTCATTACCACTTTTCCCTGACGGGTTTTATCGGTACTTAACTGGTATTTGTGAAAACGGTCGAAAATCTGATGATCGGTGTAACACAAAAGAGAAAGGTCGTGGTCGACAAAACCTTCGTGAAGAGTGGATTTAATGGGTTGAAAATGGATATTGTCGCCTCGATCGGCAAAAATGGCAGCAATGCGATCCGTTTGTTTCACGCTGTCGCTCATGATGTAAATGCGGTAACCTTCTTCGATTTTCTTTTTCAAATGATCGCTTATCAAATCGAAATTTTTATGAAAAACCGGCTGTGGTGAGGTATTGAAAGAAATTTGGCTCGAAGTTTTGAAAAAAGTTCTATCGGTTCCCCAGTTTATTTTTCTAAACGGTTCAATGAGTTCCAACCACTGGTCTCCGGTAATCATTGTTTTGTGAAGATGCGGCGTTTCATGTCCTTCGGAATTTGCTTTTACCAAAAATTCGTCATAAAGTTGATTTATGCGGTCATGAATAAAATTTGGGTGCGTGAAACTCAGCAGGGTATTTTTAGGAATAAACTCAAAAAAGGAAACATGAGGCAATTTATTTTCCCGCTGAAGATCGGGGACAATTTCAATTTCTTGCTTTTCCTCTTTGGACAGTTGGGTTTCGATATCGAAAACACGAATGGATTCTATTTCGTCGCCAAAAAAGTCGCATCGATAGGGCAGTTCATTGGCAAAGGAAAAAATATCCACAATTCCTCCTCTAATCGAAAATTGTCCGGGTTCATATACGAAGTCAACCCGTTGAAAACCAAAGTCGAACAACAATTCGTTGATAAAGTCGATACCGATATTTTCGCCGATGTGAAGTTTCAAGGTTTTTTGACGCAAACTTTGAAGCGAAACAATTTTTTGCATGATCGCATCTGGATAGGTAACAACAATGCACGGCTGAGAATTATTGGCAAGGCGGTTCAGTACTTCGGTTCTTAAAATATCGTTGGCAGCGTCGAGTTGCGACAGTTTGATGGCTCTTTTGAAAGAGGAAGGGAAAAAATAAATCTCGTTTTCAGACAGCAACAGTTTCAGGTCGTTGTACAGATATCCTGCTTCGTCGGCATCATTCATTATTATAATATGGTGCTGAGGAACGGCTTTGAACAATGACGAAAAAACAAGTGCAGATGATGAACCGCTCAAACCGGAAATTTTTAAATTCTGTTCGAGTGAATTTGCCCATTCTTTTACCCGCAACATCTGCGGGTGATGAGCATAAAGTTGTTGAAATTCAGAGATATTCAATATGCAAATTAACTATTATAAATGCAGTTGCCAAAAGCAACTTTCAGTATTCTGTTTTATTTGTTGTGTTTTTCCATGTTTCAAATGCTGCAAGGGCTTCCTCTCTGAGCAGTTGTTGCGATTTTAATTTTCTGTCTTCAGGCTTCAGATTTATTTCTTCGTAAATGAAGGAATCGTCAAATCCGGCATTTTGCGCGTCGGCTTTGGTGTTGGCAAAATACATTTTGTCGAGATGAGCCCAATAAATAGCACCCAGACACATTGGACAGGGTTCGCACGAAGTATAAATTTCGCAACCCGACAGGTCAAAATTTTTCAGTTTGCCGGCTGCTTTTCTGATGGCCGTTATTTCGGCATGTGCAGTGGGATCGTTGTTGGAGGTAACACGGTTGACACCGGTTGCAATGATTTTCCCATCTTTCACGATTACCGCACCAAACGGGCCTCCTCCTTTTTTTATATTCTCCAAAGACAATGCAATTGCTTTACGCATCATTTTTTCTTGAAACTCCATGTCGTTGACGTATTCTACAGTTTCTTTTTGGTTCTTGAAACATCAATACAAAGATAATATTTTTTCAGTAAACAGGTTATACCTGCTAGTTACATACTATTTTTTGAATAAACCTTTTAAAAAAAAATTCGGATTAAATATTCACGTTATTTTGGTCAATTTTAGCTGAATGTACCTGAATTATAGGTTTTAATTTTTCCTTAGAATGAATTTTTCAAACATTTTATTAATTTCACATTTGCCGATTAACTCTACAGCCTTCTATTGTCTTTTTTTAACTTGCCATTTAAAAATAATGTTTTATCTTTGAAGCCCTAAATTTTTAGGAAATTTTATAAATATTCATTTTTTAAACATTTTTATTTGTTTATTGCATAAAAACTCATTTACTCATTTGTTTAATTGAATTAATTCATCATGAAGAAGAACTTTCTCCCATTGTTGTTGCTTTTTTTGAATCTGACAGTTGTTTTTTCTCAACCCAAGCAGGGTTATTACAATCAGGCCGTAGGAAAAAGCGGTGCCGAACTCAAAACCACTCTTTATTCCATTATTTCATCAGGTTATGTAAGCAAAAGTTATGATTTTCTGTACACCATTTACGAAACCAGCGATGTTACTCCCGAAGGTCTTATTTGGGACATGTATTCCGACTGCACTTGGGTGCCCGGACAAAAAAAGTGCGGGAATTATAGCAAAGTTTGCGATTGTTACAACCGCGAACATTCCATACCGCAAAGCTGGTTTAATTCTCAATCGCCTATGGTAAGCGATGCTTTTCATGTTTATCCCACCGATGGGAAAGTGAATGGGCAGCGAAGCAATTTCCCTTATGGCGAATGTAGCGGTGGAATTACCCTTTCCGGTGGAAGAGGAAGATTGGGAAATTCCACTTTTACAGGATATTCGGGAACAGTTTTTGAACCCGATGATGAATATAAAGGCGATTTTGCACGTACTTATTTTTATTTCGCCACACGTTATCAGAACATTATGACTACCATTGATGGAGATTCATTTAATAAAACAACTTATCCGGCGCTCTCGGATTGGGCGAAAGCATTATTTTTGAAATGGCACCGGCAGGATCCGGTTTCAAAAAAGGAAACCGACAGAAACAATGCCGTAGAAGTTTATCAAAAAAACAGGAATCCTTTTATTGATCATCCGGAGTTGGCAGAATATATTTGGGGCACGAAAGTTGGTGAACCTTGGTCGCTTTCTTCAGGAATTGAAAATCTGAAAATAGATTTTTCCATAAGTCCTGTGCCGGCTCAAGATTTTCTGAATATCAAGACTGACGAAAACGAATTAATGTGTACTATTTTCAACATTCAGGGGCAGGAATTAATGAAAACCTTGATTGATGGAAATTCTTCTATATCTGTATCTCAACTAAATAACGGAATGTATTTGCTGCAACTAGAGAAAGATGGGAAAAAAACCATTCAAAAATTTATGGTCAGCAGGTAATGGCAGCAACTTTTATATTTTACAAAATAGTGATGATAAATAAGGATGATCTTAAAAACGTCTCGCATTTAATTTGAACGAAAAAATGAAAAAATTTTTCAGCACGCTTTTTTTAATTTTAATTGTTTGGCTAAACTGTCAGATTGCATTTTCGGAAGTGCCGGCTGGTTATTATTATTTAGCCCACAACAAAAAGAAGGCAGAATTAAAATCAGCTCTTTCTCAAATTGCATCTCCATTGCGTGTCCTCAATTATGGCAGTGGGAAAGGATATACATGGGAAGGGTTTTATTATGCCGATCAAAACCCGGATGGTTCGGTAAAAGATATGTATTCTTCGGAAATACGGTACTTCAAGGATTTTTCTTCCGTCGCAGGCATGCATATTGAGCACTCATTGCCAAAAAGTTGGTGGGGCGGACACGAAAATAATGCATACAAGGATTTGTTTCATTTGTATCCGGCCGATGGAGTTACCAATTCTACAAAAAACAATCTTCCGCTTGGGGAAGTTACCGGCACGCCAAATTTCGACAATGGGGTAAGCAAAATTGGGAAAAATGGTTTTGGAGGAATTTATACCGACAATTGCTTTGAGCCTGCCGATGAATATAAAGGCGATTTTGCGCGTTCTTATCTGTACGTGTCAACTGTTTACGAAAATTTTGCTACCTTGTGGAATTCGCCCATGATGAATAACAACACTTATCCGGTGTGGAAAAAATGGGCTATCGATTTATTGCTGAAATGGAATAGAGAAGACCCTGTCAGTCAAAAAGAACGCGATCGTATTGAAGTTGTTTACAACATTCAGGGAAATCGCAATCCTTTTATTGATTATCCCGATTTGGCAGAATATATTTGGGGTGCCGATACAACAAAGTTTTTTCCTTTTCCTGAAGAAACAGAGCCGTTTCTGATTTATCCCAAACGCGGTGATCAAATGGATTTCGGCGTAATATTGCAAACCGATTCCATTCAACAGCATTTAACTGTTTCAGGATTGAATTTACAAAACAATTTGAATATCAGACTTAAGGGCAAAAGTAAATCCTTTAAAATTTCCAAAGCTTCGTTGACGAAAGAAGAAGTTATCAATGGCACTGAAGTAATTATCACTTTTCGTCCTGTGGTTTCAGGCTGGAACAGAGATACGCTTTTGCTGACTTCCGACGGTTGGAAAGATTCTTTGCGTATCCCACTGCAAGGTTTGGCTTCGACTGATTTTCTTGCCTTAGAACCGCAAAATATCACTCCTACGGGAGGAACATTACGATGGATTTTCGACCCCGATGCCGACAACTACAAACTGAATCTGTATCAAGGCGATCAGCAAGCCGGCGATTTGATTATTTCCGCTTATGTGGAAGGCAGTAGCTGGAACAAAGCTTTGGAATTGTTCAATGGAACCGGGAAAAATATCGATTTATCCAATTACAGTCTCCAAAAACAATCCAATGGAGATGGAAATTTTGGAGCTACACTGAAATTGAATGGAATGCTGGAAAACGGAAAAACTTATGTGTTGGTTCACAAAAGCTGTTCAAACAACGATTTGAAAGCAAAAGCCAATTTGTTAACGGATTCATTACTCAGTTTTAATGGAAACGATGCCGTTGCTTTGTTGAGAAATGGTGTTTTTATTGATGTTGTAGGCATCGCCAATGCAGGTGCTGATGTATATTGGGGTCAGGATTTAACTTTGAAACGAAAAGCTACGGTTACGCATCCAAGTTCTCAATTCAGAGATATAGAATGGAATTTTTACGGAATAGATGATTTTCAAATGCTTGGAAATCATCAAATGAACTTACAACCGTCCTCCAACTATCTGTTAAATGATTTTGAGACCGGGAAAACGGATCATTTCACCATATCGCAATTGTTACCCGAAAATACTTATACTTATTCCGTAACGGCAATATATCCCGATGAAGAAAAAAAAGCTTTGAACACCATGCAGATTCATACTTCCAAACTTGAAGTGCCTGTAATTATGAATGCAACGGATGTTCGAGCCAACAGTTTTGTTGCCGGTTGGGAAGATTGCCTGTACACGTCCGATTATCTGCTGGATGTTTTTCAAATACAGTCCGGCAAAGATACAACTGAAACCGAATCGTTTGACAATATTGGAAGCAACGGGAAACCTTTGCCTGAAGGGTGGAGTGGAACAGCAAGCGGAAATTATACTACCGCTGCCAGCTCCGGTAAAAATCCCAACGCGTTGGCATTTAAAAATGATGGAGAATAGTTACAAACCAAAACTTATCCGAGCTGGGTTTCGCAACTAAAATTTATGTATCGTTTCCCTTCAGGAGCAACCGGTTCATCGCTTATTGTCGAAGCAGTAAAGAATGGAAATTATGTTCGTATCGACAGCATTGGATCGGTAAATACTTCAAAAAATTATCCGATGTACACTTTTCAGGAATCGGATGATATTCATTCCTTTAGGTTTATTTACAAAAAAGTATCAGGCAACCTGGCACTTGACGATGTGGAGGCAACTTACAAGCAACAGGACACAGTTTTTGTGTTGAAAAATTTTCAGGTTTCGGGAAGTCAATTTAAAGTGGAAGGGCTGAATCCGAATTCAGTTTATTTTTATCGGGTTCGTTCAACCATACATCCATATACATCGGATTTTTCTGAAACTATTCAGGTGAAGACCGGATTTCCTTCAGCTTTGGAAAATATACCTGCAAGCCAATATAAAATTTACATATCCAGTGGCGATATTAAATTGTCGAACTTGCAAGGCAATGAGCGTGTTCAACTTTTTAATATTGCCGGCGTATGTTTGTTTGATCAACATTCATCAGGATCGGAGATGAGTATAAGAATTCCGCACAGAGGGATTTTTATTGTTCGTATCTCAAATAAAGATTTTACTTTTGCACGAAAATTAATAAAATAAATTTTTCTTAGTACATGAAATTTTCTTTTTGCTTTATTAAAAAAATTTCAGTAGTTGTTCTGACGTTTTTCAGCCTTACTCTTTCGGCCGAAATACCTGAAGGTTATTACCGGACTGCTGAAGGAAAAACAGGGGCTGAATTAAAAACTGCCTTGCACAATATCATTCGACAACACGTTATTCTGAATTACGACACCAGTACTACCGTTTGGTGGTACACTTATTTTAAGACAACCGACTGGCATCCGGACGGTTATTTCTGGGACATGTATTCCAACAACAAACGTTCCACTTATAATAGCAGCGTTATGAATCGTGAACACTGCATGCCGCGAAGCTGGTGGGGAACAAGTTCGAATTATTCAACATTCGATGCCAATGGCGATTTGGTGAATCTTTCTCCTTCGGATGCCGAAGCCAACTCGGCCAAATCTAATTATCCATTGGGAATTGTTGGTACTGCCAGTTTCGATAATGGGGTGGTAAAAGTTGGAAACAATACTTATCCCGGTTACACCGGGTTGGTTTTTGAGCCGGCTAATCAATACAAAGGCGATTTTGCACGAACTTACATGTATATGGTTACCTGTTACGAAGATTATCATTCGTACTGGAGAGGAACCGGAACTTCGAGCATGTTGGACAGAAATACTTATCCCGTATTCAAACAATGGGCCATAAAAATGTTGCTGGAGTGGAGCAGAAATGACCCGGTCAGCGACAAGGAAATCAACCGGAATGATGGTGTTTATCGAATTCAACAGAATCGGAATCCATTTATTGACCATCCTGAACTGGCAGAATACATTTGGGGCACATCAAAAGGCGAGGTATGGAACGGAACAGCCGGCAACAATGACCTGTATGTGAACCTGTCGGTTTATCCCAATCCGGCATCGACTTCTGTGTTGGTTAACCTCAACAAACCCGAAAGTTCATATTATCGTATTTACGACCTCAGCGGAATAAGTGTGAAAATCGGTAATTTCTCTTCAGATGGGAAATTGGATGTTTCCGAACTTCAAATTGGTTCGTACCTTTTGGTAGTATATTATGGAAATCAGCGAAAAACAATAAAGTTAATGATAGCTCACTGATAATTTTTGGTTTTTTTCGCAATTTTTCATCAGAATATAATTTATTTTTTTAAGGTCTGATGGAACCCACATGTCTGAATATTATATTTATTCGTGTTTGTGTATGCAATACATGTGGGTTTCTTATTTGTTTTTGCGGCATTTGATGTCTCAAACTTTTGTCCAGCCAAATTGTTATTTTTAAGTGAAATATAGCACAATTCCATGTTGAATGTGTTATCTTTGTTTGTAAGAATTTTTCACGTAGATTCAACAATTTATCCGGTTCTACTCTTTATAACTTGCCGCCATGAAAACAAAAAAAAATTTCCATTCTTTCCCGTTTAAATTATGGAGCTTAGTTTTGTTATCGCTCCCTGTTTGCTTGCCATCGCAAAATAATTTTCAAAAAAATTTTCAGAAGAACGATTCTGATTTTGTGGAATTTTCAGGTAAAGTAGTAGATGTTAAAAACGGAGATGTATTGCCATTTGCCACTCTTTCGGTAGAAGGAAGCAATATCACTACGGTTTCCAATTCCGAAGGAGAGTTTTCCTTGAAAATTCCAAAAGAATTTCAAGATAAAACACTAACGGTCAGTTATATAGGATACAAAAACAAAATTCTTAAAATTTCCGAGCTAAAACAGGAAAATTCTCGCATAACTTTGGAACCCATGATTGTTTCTTTGCCCGAGATAAATGTGATTTCAACAGATGCAGAAAATTTGGTACTGTCAGTATTGGAAAATCGCTACAAAAATTATCCGGAAGAAGAACTCTTAATGACAGCTTTTTACAGAGAAACCATCAAAAAAAATCGCTCTTATGTATCGCTTTCTGAAGCCATTGTGGATATTCTTAAACAGCCTTATTCTTCATTCCGGCAGGATCAGGCAGAATTGTATAAAAGCAGGAAACAATCCGACTATAAAAAAATGGATACATTGGTTTTTAAGTTGATGGGTGGTCCTTACAATTCGCTTTACATGGATGTGATGAAAAATCCCGACTATCTTTTTACTGAAAGTATCTTGGATAATTATGAATTTTCTTTTGATCGGACTACTTACATCGATCATCAGCCAATTTATATTGTCAACTTTAAGCAACGGCCATTCGTCAACATTCCGTTATATTATGGAAAACTTTACATTGATGCTGAAAGTCTTGCCTTGAGAAGTGCCATTTTTCATCTTGATCTTACCGACAAAGAAAAATCAGCTTCCATGCTGATACGCAAAAAACCCCTTAATGCAAAAGTGTTTTTAACAAATGCCTCATATCGAATGGATTACATTGAAAAGGATGGAAAATGGTACTATAACTACAGTCGGATAGAATTGGATTTTAAAATTGACTGGAAGAGAAAATTATTCAATTCCAATTACTATACGGTAGTGGAAATGGCCGTTACCAATTGGGAAAAAGCTACTGAAGAAAAGAAATTGAAAAACAAGTTGCGCCCGACGGTAATTATTGCAGATGAAGCTTCCGGCTTTTCTGATCCTGAATTTTGGGGCAGTTACAATGTGATTGAACCCGAAAAACCCATAGAATCAGCAATAAAAAAGATTCAGAAACAACTCGAAAAAAGAAAGTAATTTTTTCGTCATTTTCTCTGCCGAGAAACTTTGCGACTACCGATTGCTCAAATTTTTGTCTTTCATCAGAATATAATTTATTTTTTAAAGGTCTGATGGAACCCACATGTCTAAATATTATATTCATTCGTGTTTGTGTATGCAATACATGTGGGTTTCATAAACAGTATTAATTTTAGGAAGACTTCGGTCTCCTTTTTTGGTGAATTATGTTGTCGGTTCATTTTAATGCTCTTTCAAGCTTTTACTTCCTTCCAGTCGTTTGCCTATCAGCTGTGGTGCTTTGGGTTTATTAAAAAACAATGTAAAACTTTTTGCTTAATTCGCACTTCTAAGTTGAACTTAACCGGATTCTATAATGTTGAATAATTATTGATGAATTTTGCAGTTTAATAGTTTTTTGTAACTTCGCAGCCGTTTTTTGAACGCACGTTTTTCTGCCATGAAAAAGAAAATTGCTTTCATTATCAATCCTATGGCCGGTGTAAGGACAAAGTCCTTCATCCCGCAACATATCCACGACGAATTAAACAGAGATTTGTTTGATCCAACTGTGGCGTTTACCGACTACCGTGGTCATGGAAGCTTATTGGCCAGAGATTTTGCTGCTAAGGGTTTCGATAGCGTGGTGGCAGTTGGTGGTGATGGAACGATTAACGAAGTTGCCCGCGGACTGGTTCAAACTTCGGTTTCGTTAGGAATTTTACCCATTGGTTCGGGAAATGGTTTGGCGCGACATTTGGAAATCCCAATGAATATGCGAAAAGCCATTCAAATGCTCAATTTTTCGGAGGAAATTTTCATCGATTACGGATTGGTAAATCAACGACCTTTTTTCTGCACATGCGGAACCGGTTTCGACGCTTACATTGCTGCCGAATTTGCCAAAGGCCATCGCAGAGGGATTGTGGCTTATCTGGAAAAAATTGTGAAAGGTTATTTTGCCTATCATTCTGAAAATTACCGTATTATTGGGAAAAATATCGATTTTACCACCAAAACTTTTCTTATGACCATCGCTAATGCTTCTCAATGGGGAAATAATGTGTACATTGCCCCAAAAGCCAGCGTTCAGGATGGACGGCTCGATGTTTCCATTATGAGTAATTTCCCCATTATTGCTCTTCCTACTCTTGCACTGCAACTTTTTACCAAGACTATAAGCAACGACTTGTTTATCAATACTTTCCGAATGAGTGAAATTACGGTTTTTCGACCTGCGCCCGGCCCTTTTCATTATGATGGCGAGCCCTATGAAGAAGGTAAGGAAATAAATATCCGGGTTGTACCTGCCGGTTTGAAAGTATTGGTAAAGAAAAGATTCTGAATACCAAATTTTTTCAGGATGCGTTTTTGCTCAAAGGAAATGATTAATTTTGCATCCGAATTTCTTCTCGATTTTTACTGAAGAATCTTCTGTAACATGCGTAATATAATTCAACACAAGCAATTATTTTTTTGGGGAGTTTTTTTGCTGTTGTCGCTGGTGCTTTCCTTCGTTCATTACAGAGTAGATCTGACGTCCGAAAAGCGCTACAGTTTGTCGGAACCATCCAAAAAACTGATGAAAAAGCTCGACTTTCCGCTGAAAGTAAAAATTTATCTCGATGGCAGTCTCAATTCCGGCTTTTTAAGGTTGAAAAAATCTACGGTCGAAATGTTGGAAGAACTGAAAGTTTACAGTTCCAAGCCCATAGCAATTGAATTTGAAGATCCTTCATCTGTTGTCAAGCCTGAAGAAAGAGAAAAGCATTATGCCGAATTGGAATCGCGCGGATTGACACCAACCAATGTATATGAACGCGATAACGACGGCAAAATAATCAGGAAAACAATTTTTCCGTGGTTGGAAATGGAATACAAGGGACGCAAGGTTTTGGTAAATCTGTTGAAAAACATTCCCGGCAATTCGGGCGACGAGAATCTGAATATTTCCATTATCGAACTGGAGTATGAAATTACGGATGCTGTCCGTCGTTTGGTTAACACGTCAGTTGATAAAATTGCTTTTCTGGAAGGACATGACGAACTGTCCGAAGCTGCGACTTATGACATTAGCAAATCGTTGAGCCGTTATTTCCAAATCGATCGAGGTCGCATAGGAAATGATGCGTCCATTCTCCATCCCTATAAAGTGGTAATTGTTGCCAAACCTCAACTTCCTTTCAGTGAAAAAGAAAAGCTGATTATCGATCAATACATTATGAATGGAGGAAAAGTGCTTTGGTTGATTGATGGGGTGCGCCTGGCTGAAGAAAATTTTTCTGTTACCGGCACATCACCTGCCATTCCGCTCGATTTGAATCTTTCCGACCTGCTTTTTCGATATGGAATTCGTATCAAACCGGTTATTTTGCAAGATGTTCAATGTGCACAAATGCCTGTTAATGTGGCAAAAACAAAAGAAGCTCCTCATTTCGAACCTCTTCCCTGGTTTTTTGCTCCACTTTTGCTCACTTCTTATGCTCATCCCGTTACCCGTAACCTTGCGACGGTTCGCTCCGAATTTTGTTCTGCCATCGATTTGGTTGGTGAGAATCAACAAGTTTCAGCCGTTTTGCTACTTGCAACTTCCGACAATACTCATGTGATTGGAACTCCAACCACTGTTGATCTTCGGGATATGCCATCTGCAAACGACAAGAATTATTTCAATACTGGATATGTTCCAGTTGGTGTTCTTTTGGAAGGCAATTTTGAATCGGTTTTTACCAACCGAATGTTGCCCGATAGCGTGGTGAACATTTCGAGTATTCGTCCTGTAAGTGTAAACACAAAACAAATTTTTGTGGCAGATGGAGATATTATCAAAAATGAAATTTCCATAGTTCAGGGTGACAGTATCTACTTGCCTTTGGGTTTCGACAGATTGACAGGTTTGCAATACGGCAATAGGGATTTTATTGAAAATGCAGTGCTCTACCTTGCCGATGATGAAGGATGGATGCAACTGAAAAACAAAACATTAAAACTTCGTTTGCTCAACAGACAGGTTGTTTACGACCAAAAACTAAAATGGCAACTTGTCAACGTGTTGCTACCGCTTGTTATTCTTGCGATTTTCGGCTTTGTATTTCAACTTATCAGAAAAAGAAAGTTTACGCGCTCCTGAGAAAATTATTCCATAAATTTTATTTCAATTTTTTTGACTGATATTCAGCTATTTGTCGATTGTGAAAAATCAATTTTTTTCAAAAAATTGTTAGTGGAAACTTAATTTTTGGAAATGAAAATAATTGCTAACGTTCCAATAATCCTTTGTAATAGGACTGCAAAAACACTTTCCCGTTAAT
>ERZ795030.746-NODE-746-length-48185-cov-21.227883_pt1 | contig 48185 bp, 36 predicted proteins | sample MGYA00375122_ERZ795030 | MGnify/ENA primary metagenome ERZ795030 (study PRJEB30165, sample SAMN05720146) | activated sludge metagenome | isolation source: anaerobic digester from wastewater treatment plant | place: Japan | collected 2015-04-20 ... | reverse complement strand
ATAGCGCCCTCCAGGATTGCCCCCGGACCATGTTGCTGGGTGCCCTCTCGACCTCCTTTTAGCTCCAAATCGTGCTTAGCAGCGCAATCGCCTCCCTGATCCTGTCCCTGATCCTGTCCCTGATCCTGACCCTAGCCCTGTTCCCAGCCCCTGTCCCTGTCCCCGCCCGTCTTTTTAATGGAGAATTTTCACCGAGTAGAGTAAATTACCGAGCGATGAATTCGGCTGACCACAATCCAATTCTGTCTGACAAGCGTTTTTACGGGATCTTTACGATTCTATCCGTGCTGACCCTGTTGCCGCTTTGGTGGTACCGAATCATTCCCATGCAGGATATTTGGCAACACCTGGCTTTGGTAGACATTATTCACAACTATAATGCCCCCGGCTCGGTGTATCCTGAGTACTTTATCCTTCCAAGTACACCTAAGCCCAATCTCTTGTACTACTACTTGACCCATTGGATTGGGCTGCTAACTGGCAGTCTTGAGATTGCCAACAAGATGGTGCTGTCCCTCTATGTGCTTGGGTTGCCATGGGCTTATCTGTTTTTCCTGCGCTCTTTTGACCGCAGCAAATGGCTAGCACTTTTTTCCTTCCCATTTGTTTATAGCGCCATGTTTTCCTATGGCTTTGCCGCCTTCGTGCTTGCGACTCCAATGTTCTTTTTAGCCGTGGGCGCCTACAGAAGATTTATTTGCTCGGATGAAGACGCCCCCCCTTATCATTGGGGAATCATGGCCTCGGCCATACTGTTGTTAATCTTTTTTACTCACGCACACGTTTTTTTGCTAACCGGTTTTGTATGTGGCCTCTTGTTCCTTATGCATCGCAAAGGACCATGGCGGATGCTCCTTAACTTAGCACCGTTTGCGCCTGCTTTGGCCTTCTTTTTACCTTGGTTTGTTGTTTACTTTATTGAAGGCACCCCATCCAGTTCTGGGATGCACTTTGGCAAGATCACCGAACTGTTCGGTGGCCGATTTTATAAACCGAGCCAAGTGCTGAACTCATTTTTCTTTTACCTGGGCGACTATTTCAGACGTGAAGCAGACGACGCACTTTTTCTGTTACTGATGCTTACAGCCTTGATTTTGCTGATTGTTAGGCCCGCCCCTCAATTCCCCAAGGATAGTAAACAAAAACTGAAATATGTTGACCTTGAGATTATCACGGTGCTTTTAGCCATCACAGTTATCATTTTCCCCCAGCACATTAAAGCTCAGGCGATCGTTTCGATGCGACACCTGGGATTCACCCTACTTTGCTTCTTTGGTTGGCTTGGCTTTGATGGCGTAATCAAACGTATAACAGTCCCGGCTGTTATAGTGCTGATTGCCCTGCACCTGGGTGGACTAGGCAATATTTTCCACGGCTTTCATCGTTTTCAGAAAGAAATGGATAACTATCCATCACTTTTTGAGCATGTTGAGCCTGGTAAACGCCTACTAAAGATTACCTATAATCAGGAAAGCAAAGTTGTAAATCACGGGGCATACTGGCACATGCACTTCTTTTATACGCTCACCAAAGGCGGGATATCTGATATCAGATTTGCAGAATACCCCCACAATCCAATCCAATATAAACCTGACATGGTGCCACCTTCCCCAGACCCCGAGTTCTACCACACCCCTGGTTGGCGGTATTTCGAGTATGTGCTGACACGAAAATCGTCGAAACCTGCGCTTGAAAAAGTGGAAAAAGAGCTCGAATTAGTCAGCGAGGTCAATGACTGGGTGCTGTACCGAACGGTTAGTTGGCCAAAACCACGTGAAGGAGAGTTTGCCACCATTGCAAAACCTCGAAAAGACATGTTTAATTAGTAGACGCCATCACGAAAGGCCGTGGCGGCGATAAGCCACTTGATTTTAGGAGGTTCTGACCATGAAAATCATCAAGGGCAGTTTGGTATTGGTAATGATTTCAGGCCTTGTACTGCTTGGATGTGAATCCGGCGGCACTGGTCCCGCAATGTCTGATGCAGTTGGGGACACGCAGGATGAACTAGGCTCAGACACTGACATGCTCGACGAAGACACCGTCGACCAAGAGGCAACTGAGCGCCCTGACACTGAAGGGCCTGATGGTGAAGGAGATATTACCATCGACATCGTTCCAGGCGGCTTCTTGGCTCCATGTTCGGAAAACCAAGACTGCGACAGCGGATTTTGTGTCGAAGGGCCAAATGGCAACATTTGTACCCAGACTTGCATGTTTGGGGAATGCCCTCCAGATTTTCTGTGCGCAGGCATTGTAAACACTTATCCTGACGTGGTTTTTGTGTGCCTTCCCAAATTCAGCCGAGTATGCCAACCATGCACCACAGACACCCAGTGTGGCGGTGGTAAGTGCATTGCCATGGGCGACGGTAACTACTGCTCAGTTCCCTGTCAGGTTGGTGGCGATGCCTGTCCAGCTCCCTACGAGTGCGTAGCGGCCGACCCCAACGACGAGAATTCCGGCGGCTTCTGTGTCCCACCAAGTGGCACCTGTGAATGTCGAACTAACGATGCTGGGGTGAAACGCTTTTGTGAAATCACCAACTCGATTGGGACTTGCTTTGGATATGAAACCTGTGACCCAGCAGTTGGATTTGTAAACTGCGACGCTAGGACTCCTGCTGAAGAAGAATGTAACGGCATCGACGACGATTGCAATGGCATCCCAGACGACGGTTTATCCGACGGTGAACCTTGTGAAAACACAAATGAATTTGGTTCTTGCCGTGGAACACAAGTCTGTATGGGACCACTTGGATGGACCTGTACCGCTGCGACACCGGCCGAGGAAGTCTGTGATGGTATCGACAACGACTGCAATGGTGAAATTGATGACCCGTTTAAAGTCGATGGCAAATACGGCACGCTAGAGCACTGTGGAGCATGTAATCGTTCTTGTTTGGAGATTTTCCCCAACGCGACACCAGGCTGCGACTTAAGTAAAGAAGTCCCAAGATGCGTTGTTGTTGAATGTGATCCTGGCTACTACAGATTGAATGATTACCAGTGTATTCCACTGACCTCAGTACTTTGTTCCTCGTGTGTTATTGACGATGACTGCATAATCGAAGGAGCCAGATGCATCCCAATTGGTGATGGAGGAAACTTCTGCGGCCAGCCCTGCTCTGGGGACATCGATTGTCCAACCGGATATAACTGCCTGCCAGCCGAGGGCGGACCAGACCAATGTCAACCGACCTCTGGGAGCTGCGCATGTACTGGAGATACCAGCATTTCCAGAGGCTGCTCTGTTACATATCAGGATCCCCTAAATCCAACCGCCCCATCCTACACCTGTTTTGGTGTCCAACGCTGCCAGGAAGAGGGCTGGGGACCATGCGAACTGCCAGCTGAGATATGTGACGGGCTTGACAACAACTGCAACGGCCAGATTGACGAAGGTTTCCTGGATCCAATTTCTGGAAAGTATGTTGATGACGAAAACTGTGGAGTTTGCGGCAACAACTGTGCTGCCAACCAAGTCATAAATGGCTACGGAGTCTGTGACTCCAGCAAGGTCATTCCTGACTGTAAAGTCGTGTGTAATCAAGGCTTCTTTGACGTGGATGGCAACCCAGGTAATGGCTGTGAGTGCGAATTCATCTCGGATTATGACCCACCAGGAGGCGGAGACGACAACTGCGATGGCATTGACGGCTCCGTTGATTCCGGGATCTTCGTGGCAAAGTGGGGAACTATTGGTGCTACTGGAACCATTGAAGACCCGCTGCTTAACATCCAGTCAGCTATCGACTTTGCCGTCAGCAGTCCTGACCGCAAGGAAGTCTATGTGGCCACCGGTGTTTACACCGAATCCCTTGAAATCAAAGCTGGAGTCGGAATTTTTGGCGGCTACTCCGCTGACTTCCGTGTTCGCGAGCCAATCGCTTATGAAACGGTCGTCTTTGGCTCGGTACCAACAGTAGCACTGCCTGGAGCTATTACAGCTATAGGCATTTCAGGGCCAGAAACCAAGATCGACGGTTTTGTCGTGTTTGGCTACACAAGCCGAGGTTCAGGAGCGAACTCGATCGGCGTTTATGTTCGAGACTGTGACAATTCATTGACCATATCAAACAGCCGGATAGTTGGCGGAGATGGTGGAAATGGTCTGCCTGGAACTGTTGGCGCATCAGGCTTACAAGGCAAAAATGGAGCGCCAGGAAAGGATGCCTACGATATCAACCAAGTTAACTGCAGCAACGCCCAATGGTCACCTGGAGGTGCTGGCGGGGCCCACCAGTGTGGTGGTGTAGACGTCTCTGGTGGCGACGGTGGAACCGCCATTTGCCCGGATTTCGATGAATCGACTACAGGCTGTGCAAAATCTTCCACTTCACAAACCAGAAAGCCCGAAGAAACTGGAAAAGACGGCAAAAATAACGGCGGCACCGGTGGGATTGCTGGTCTTGACGCCATCATCAACAGAAGCTGCTCGTACTCTGGCGCTTGTGGCACCTGTTCTGTGCCTTCTGCTTCTAAACAGGGCGGCCCTGGAGCACCTGGAAATGACGGTAATGCTGGTGCTGGTGGGCTTAGATGCGCTGACCCATCGGGGACAGTCAGTGGTGGCCTGTGGCAACCTAGCCCCAGTGGTAATGGAGCTGCAGGTAGTCACGGAGCTGGCGGCGGTGGTGGTGGAGCGGCTGGCGGCGTTGAGACACTGAACTGTTCTGGTACGTTTTACAACCGCGGTCACACCGATATTGGCGGCTCTGGGGGCGGTGGTGGTTCTGGAGGCTGTGGCGCTATGGGTGGCGTAGCCGGAGCGTCAGGCGGCGGGTCCTTTGCAGTCTTTGTGGTGTTCCAAGCTACCCCCGCATCGGTACCAGTCATCAGGGACCTAGTCATTCTCCCAGGCCAAGGTGGCCATGGTGGTAATGGAGGACCTGGTGGCGTTGGCGGTAAAGGTGGTGCTGGTGGCCTTGGAGGTAAGGATGGAGCAGGCCAAGACATCATGTTCTGTACATCCGAGGGTGGCGCAGGGGCAAACGGCGGCGCTGGCGGCCATGGTGGTGGCGGCGCTGGCGGCTGTGGTGGCCCCTCCTACGGCCTGTTTGTACACGGTGCTGATGCCGGCCTGATCAATGGCTACAAAACTGCCGGCCTGACCTTCCAGGGTACTGGTTCTGGCGGAATCGGTGGAATCGGCGGTATTTCCTTTGGAAACGCAGGCCAAGACGGTGCTGCAGGCCAAGCTGCTGAATACAACTTCTAAGCCCTACGCCCAACCTTAAAGCTCATATATTTTCAGATTATCGAAATAGACTTTTGAGGCCCAATTGTTAAATCCAAAAATGGACCCACGGATTGGCTTTGGATCTTTGTATTGCAGGACAAACTGGCCATCAACATACCAGCGCAACGTATCGTCATTACGAATTGCCATAAAATGGTGAACCTTTCCAATTTCGACTGATGCGTCGGCCTCTTTGCGGTCCTCACCGTGTTCATCAAGACGGGCAATAATACTGACGCTGTTGTTCCAACCACCAAGAATCGCTATGTAACCGGTTTGATGCCTTGATTCAGTGTTAAAAATCTCAAATTTCAGGTCTCCATCCTTGCTTTCAGACCTAGCGTCAAATTCAACACGTACCCTATCTGGTAGGGTTTTACTTAACCATATGCCTTCGTTACGGTCCCCTTGCACGTGCAGAGCTCCATCAACGATACGCCACTTTCCCGAACGCTGCAGCCAGTCATCACCGATCTCTTCACGCTCAAAATCATCGCTAAAAACTAGCGTACCGCCTGTCAGGCCACGGTCCGGTTTTGGAGCTGGCTGACTGCTGCAACTGACCAAAAAAGCAACACATACAAGCAGCAGCAGAGATCTAGTCATCATCATCGTCATCATCTTCCTCCAACATCTCGGACGAGATAATTACAGGCGCCTCTTTGGCCTGAACCTCAAGCATGTCCTTTAAAATCACCTTCTCGTCATAGGCGTCACGTAATCGTTTTGCTAAGATTAAGACCAGCTGTCGCAACAATTTGGTCGAAACTGCAGGATACTGATTGGCAATGGAATCAAACAGTTTTTTGGTCAGCACAAACAATTCTGTACGTTCCACCGCGACAGCTGAAACCAAGCGAGGCCGCTCTTCAAACAGGGACAGCTCGCCAAAATATGTTCCGGTGCCAAACCGCTGACCAGGCTTGTCTCCGTTTCGAATCTCGACGGCGCCTGACACAATTGCATACATCCCATCAGCGATTTCACCAACAGTAAACAGCTCATCGCCTGGGTTCAAAAGACGGTGTTCACAGGCGGAAATCAGGCGCAAAAACTCTGAAAATTCCAGTTCCGAGAACAAAGGAATCGCCCTAATTCGATTGTTTTTCAAATTTACAGTATCTGCATCGGCGCTGATAGCAGAAACGTCTATTCCTAGGACGGTAATATTGTCAGAACCTCCCGAATTTAAAGCGAATTTTAGAAGCCGCTCGACCGTATTCTGCAGATTTTGGTCTGTTATGATTTTGTTTAGTAAGTCGTCATCCAGATATGAATGTAACCCGTCTGAACAGATGATGATGCGATCACCAGGCAAAAGGGGCATCTCCAAGACATCGGCCTCTACCACACCTCGGACGCCAAGGGCCCTTGTGACAACGTTTTTCATTGGGAAACGTGCGGCAGCCTGCCTAGTCAATCGCCCCTGACGAATCAATTCAAAAACCAACGAGTGGTCCTCAGTTAAGGTCAACACATCGTGATTTCGAATCAAATAGGCTCGACTGTCACCTATATGAGCCAAAAACAGCCGGTCCCCAGCTGTTAAAGCCACCACGACCGTCGTGCCCATCCCTTCTAACTTGGGCTCAAATTCCGCACGTTCGGCAATCTGGTCATTTGCAAAGCGAATCGCCTCGTTCAACAAACGCAAAACTTTGCGTCGAGCCAAGGGGGTAGGCTCGGCCACAAGATCGTCTAGTAGCGCTTTGCGTTCCCAGATATAGTTGGCAACACCATTACAGGCAAATTCACTTGCAACCGCCCCTCCATGGTGCCCCCCCATGCCATCAGCGACAATAAAGAGCCCTAATTCGGCGCAAACTGTGAAACAATCTTCATTGTTTGGTCTAACTTTGCCTACGTCGGTCAGTGCCCAAAAGTCAGTTTTCAAAGGCCACCCCCTTGGCCAAAGCTAAAACACAATGCTTGATAAATCAGGGATTTATCTGCATCCAGTGGGAGACATTCGCCCCAGTAAATTCAGCTATTAAATCAGCCATCCAGCGCGTCGCCACCTGCAATTCCGAGGCCAAAGAACTGGGCCCATACAAAAAGCCCAAAGCCTTCGTAGTCTTGTCACTAGTTTTTGTGGCCTGACAGTCTTTGACTGGATTGGCAAGAGGCCTATCAAGCGACGCTACTAGCAACAAATCCTGAAGCTCCATTTCCTGACCCGATGGATTAAAGACATAGGATTCCCCTTCCACACCAAAACGAACCTGATAAGTATTTGCGGCAGCCAACTCTAAGTCAATGATGGAAATAGGAAATTTTGAAACCAATGACACTAAATTGTTTATATCTGCAAGAACGTTGATTTGTGGAAAATTCCCTTCGCTAGCCGCACGAACCAGGTACTCCGAGGCAGGCTTACCTCTACCAGTCGGCTTATAGCGCCCGTGTCTAAGCATGTTTCGCACCGCAACCCGCCTAGCTTCGCCTTCTGGATCCTGCAAAGAAATCCCTTTAACCGCCTTTTCAATTTCTGCCAGCAGTTCCTTTGGCGACTGAGAGTTGACACACCCGTCGATCAACACAACCCCAACCGCAATCCCAGAGGCCTCTACTGTAACTTCTATCGAATCCTTAGACAATGTGGGCACCTAGCAGCTCCTTCGCGACAGAGACCTCTAATCCTACCATTCTTTCCACAAGATCGACCATTTCCGGTGTCATTCTCATTTAAATCAATTATCATCAATCGCTTTTGTCGGGGAATGCGATGGGGTGTTTATACATCATACTCCTGATTTTATGGCCAATTGCAGAACTGCACGTGCTTTATAGAGCTTCAATATCATTTGGGTTTCTGCCTGTATTCCTGGCCTTGGTAGTCTCTGCGATTGCAGGCAGCGCACTCATGAGCAGGCCAAAACGCGGTGCATTTGGAAGAGCCCGAGATATTTGGGCATTTGGAGTCCAACCGGGTAAGCAACTGCTTGCCACTACCGCTATTTGGATGGCTGGTCTTTTGCTGCTGATCCCAGGTTTTTTGTCTGACATTGTGGCTCTGTTATTGTTGATACCCTGGACCAGAGACTTGCTCTACTACTGGTTTATTGGCAGAAAAATCCAGAAAATCCAACATCATGAACGACCTGCGCCAGAGGACGTAGTCATTGATGTAGAGTGGGAAGAAGTTGATTGAATGGGAGGAAATAGAATGTCAAAAACGCTGAAACTAGGTGCAATCGCCATCACCATGTTATTTGCTGTAAATGCAGCCGCCCAAGCAAATGCGGCATCCAAGGCAAAAGCTGATGCAAGCAAAGAACAAAAGATTCGTACACTCCTTGACTTAGTTGGAGTTAGCAAACTTGGGGTTCAGGTTATGGACGCGATGCTTGACCAGTTCGAACAACTGCCGGATCTGCCCAAAGAATTCATCACTGAGTTTAAGAAGCTTGCAAAGCCGGAACAGCTGGTAGACATGATAGTTCCAATCTATTCCAGACATTTTGAAGAGGCTGATATAGACGGACTTATCGAGTTTTATAAAAGCCCTGTGGGGCAAAAATTTATCAAAGCCCAACCTCAGATGACCAAGGAGTCTATGGAGGCAGGACAGCAATGGGGCGAGATACTGGCCAGGCAGGTTTTACAAAAGTTGGAAACCACTAGATGACAGTAATTTGTGTACTTGGCCATGTCGCCAAGCGTACATAAGCCGCGCCATCTCATTGATTTTACAAGCTTTTTATACCCACAACTATTGCAAAGATTTACTTACTGTGCGATGATCCCGCCGCTTTGGGAGTGTAATTTTGATGGATCTAGTAAAAGCTCGTAAATTGCTTAAAGAATTACGGACTTTTACCCTCCAAGGCCGGTAGGTGTCCCGTCTGACGCCGCACTTTCAGGAGTTGTCAGCATGAATGGGTTTGCAGACAAGGTCAAAGCCGTTGTAACGATGGTTGCAGGCTTGGTCGTGGGACTGTTCATGGCAAAACCTGCCATGGCGGCAGATATTGCCACAGTCAAGGCACTTTGGTGGATAGCGCCGATCTCTTCAGTAATCGCGCTAGTAATGGCTTTTGTCTTTTATCGGATGATGAAAAAAGCTGATGAAGGCACTGACCTAATGAAGGAGATTGCCAAGGCAGTCCGTGAGGGGGCTTATGCATACCTTGGCCGTCAGTATCGAGTGGTCACCATCGTCTTTGTGGTCTTGTTGGTCATTTTGGCTGCTTTGGCCTTCGCGGGTGTCCAAAACCCGTTTGTACCAATCGCCTTTTTAACCGGCGGTTTCTTTTCTGGACTTGCCGGTTATCTTGGAATGAAAACCGCTACTTACGCCTCTAACCGTACCGCTCAGGGGGCTACAACTTCTCTAAACCGCGCACTGAAAGTGGCTTTCCGCTCTGGCGCAGTCATGGGTTTGGTTGTTGTTGGCCTTGGGTTGTTGGATATTGCCCTTTGGTACCTAGTGCTGGATAAGCTGGTCTATACCCCAACTCACATGGCTGAAGGTTGGAATTTCCTGGGCCTGACTTTTGTTCATCCCAACACAACACAGCATGAAAAACTGGTTGAAATTACCGTCACTATGCTGACCTTTGGAATGGGCGCCTCAACCCAGGCATTGTTTGCCCGAGTTGGCGGAGGTATCTATACCAAGGCCGCAGACGTTGGTGCAGACCTCGTTGGCAAGGTAGAAGCTGGAATCCCGGAAGACGACCCCAGAAACCCTGCAACAATCGCTGATAACGTTGGTGACAACGTTGGGGACGTCGCTGGTATGGGCGCTGACCTTTATGAATCCTATTGCGGTTCAATTTTGGCCACAGCAGCTCTTGGAGCCTCCCTACCCTTTGTTGACAAGAATATGAATCTTACCGCCGTTTTAGCCCCAATGACTGTGGCTGGAATCGGGACAATCCTGTCGATTATCGGCATTTTCTTTGTTCGCACCAAGGAAGAGGCCACCCAAAAGAACCTTCTGCGCGCTTTGCTTCTTGGAACGCTTGGGGCTTCCGTACTTATAGTGCCAGCCGTATGGTTTATGAGTTACTTGGGCGTAGTACCTGAGGGCGTTTGGATTTCTGTGGTTGCGGGTCTATTTGCCGGTGTAATCATTGGCCAAGCGACTGAATACTACACAAGCGACGAGTACGCTCCCACCAAGGGCATTGCAAGACAGGCCCAGATGGGACCTGCAACAACCATCATCGATGGTATCGCAGTCGGATTTATGTCTACTGGCATCCCCGTTTTGACTGTTATCGCGGCCATTTTGGTGGCTTTCTGGGCTCCTGGTGGCTTCCAGGAAGGCAAGTTTGCGTTTGGCCTGTACGGAGTTGGATTCGCTGCCGTTGGTATGCTGGCAACCCTTGGTATTACTTTGGCTACAGACGCCTTTGGTCCAATTGCTGACAACGCCGGTGGAAACGCACAAATGGCCAACCTGCCCAAAGAAGTGCGCCAGCGTACAGATGCTTTGGACTCGCTGGGTAACACCACCGCCGCAACCGGCAAGGGTTTTGCGATTGGTTCCGCAGCCTTGACCGCGTTGGCATTATTGGCCGGCTACATCGAAGAAGTCCGCATCTGGATATTTAGGGCGATCACTGATTCCCCCGATGGAACGTTTGTCAAAGGCGCCATCACTTTTGTCAAGGGTGCCACTGACAGAAGCCAAGGAATCATCAACATTTCTGAGGCTCAGATGTCTGACTTTATGGCGGCCTACGATGTCAGCTTGATGAATCCTGCTGTTATTTCAGGCCTTTTCCTTGGCTCAATGATGGTTTTCTTCTTTGCAGCTTTGACCATCAAGGCCGTTGGCCGTGCTGCTGGCTCCATGGTTGAAGAAGTTCGCCGCCAGTTCAAGGAAATGCCTGGAATCATGGATGGAAGCCAGAGACCAGACTACGCCCAGTGCGTTCTCATCTCCACCCGTGGCGCCCAGCGTGAGATGATTGTTCCCGCCATGTTGGCCATTGTCACCCCAATCGCCACTGGTCTAGTTTTCGGGGTGACCGGCGTTATGGGCCTTCTGATCGGCGGTCTATCTACCGGATTTGTAACAGCCATCATGCTGAACAACGCTGGTGGTGCATGGGACAACGCCAAGAAATTCATCGAAAGTGGCCAGTATGGTGGCAAGGGCTCTGAGGCCCACAAGGCAGGCGTCGTTGGCGACACCGTAGGCGACCCCTTTAAGGACACAACTGGTCCATCTTTGAACATCCTCATCAAGCTTATGTCAATGGTTTCCGTTGTTTTCGCGGGCCTGATCGTTGCCGCTGGTGGACTGTTCTAGGCTTGTTTTTGGACCTTTCCAAAATCCCTGCTGCAAATCAGCCGTTGATTTGGGACCTCACTAATACAAACTAAAACACACCAAGCTTTTTTAGCGCCTGGTCCATTTGTCCGGGCCAGTCCTTGTTTGCCAAGGGACTTGCTGGGCTTGGATGCAAGACTCTGCCAATTGTCATATTTGGTGTTTTTCCAAAGATATGACGGACCCTTGATTCGGCAAAGGCCCCGATTCCAATTGCAAATTCAGGATCAAACAATTCAATTGTGGCCTTCAGGGCGTAATCGCAAACAAGTTCCAGGGGAGTTCTTTCATCAACTGGCAACTTATCTGGAGTTCGATTTCTGCCAGATTCTTCCATCATTACCAGAGGGCACCAGTTAACAACAAAAAAATCCTTGAAAAAGGCCTGTGGAGTCACGAACTTTTCCTTGGCCCAACCCCACAATCTGGCACCTGAAACTTCAGAACGTTTACATTCAAAACCCTGGATCTGGCGCTTGGGATGCTCGTTCTTCGGTTTATCAATAGGGGCAGAAATTTCCAACCAATCCCTGACCAGCCCGACTTCTCCAAAAGGCACTCCAACTTGAGCCATACCAAAAGGACCTGGGTTCATTCCAACCAAGATGACGCGTCTGTTTCCTTGGCCATACTTAGAGCAGTACAAATCCCAAGAAGCTCTGGCATATTCAAGTGGCTGGTACACGTGGGTAACAGGCGGACCAAATTTAAGGCCCGACAGGTCGTAAACAAGCTGATCGGTAATATTTTTAAGTTCCAGGACGGTGTCTTTCACAGGGGACAGCTCCCGTTGGTGATCGAGGGGAATATAGCAGGGGAAGGGGAAAGAGGACAGGGGCGGGAGCCGCTCAGCTACAGCCCCTCCATCCAGCACACCCGCAGGCTCTTGTCTGCCTCCCTCCTATTTCCGAACCTCTTTGGATCATTAAAGAATTCCAACCCAGCCTCAGTTTGACCAATAATCTTACAATCAAGTTTATCGCAATAATCTAGGCCTTCTAACAAACAATCCAATCCCAGGTAAACGAGCCTTTCATCGCAGATACAATCAAGCATAGGCCTCAACTTAGTGATCTCCCCCGGATTACTAGCATCAATACCCAATGGAACACGAAAGGCCATGTCCTGGCGCATGATTATCACATCCAGCTTGGCTTTATTGGCTGGCACAGTATGGTCGCCGATAATCTCATTGGAAACTATTGGCGCTACCAAACAGGTGTCTGGGTCAGCTCTAAGCAGACTTCCTATGTATTTCGCCTCGATCGAATTGTCTTCCAAGGTTATGGCAGGAGTCGCAAACTTCCGTTTCCAAGTCGCCCCTTCAGGGGCAAGACCGTGTAATGTCAATATTATTGATAAAGTCAGCAATCCAGAAGCTACTGGCAAACACAAATGCTTGTGCCTGCCTAGATACTGGATGCCTAACAAAACCCCAACAGGAACCATAGGAGCAACAAGCCTGACAAACTCGTATTCCGAGTGGCCCAGATATCTGTACCAATTCGCGGACATAAGTGCGATGAATCCCAGTCCAATACCCCAGGAAGCCAACGGCCTTACAAAGGCAGTCAACATCCCCAATCCAATCAACGCGATAGCAGCAATAGAAAGCCATGAAGCCAGTTTAATCAAGCCAAGAAAGAAGCCTCCCCAAAAGACGGTAGCCATCATGAAGGGGAAATAGACCAAGGTCCTTGGCTTATCGAAAAACCATAAGGGCAGATACACAACTATAACTGAAAGACTAACGACAAGTACAACGCTAAGTACGACGATAATCGCGCCAACAGGCTGAGCTACTAGGTTTTTGTACGCGCTAACTATCTTGGCAGACGTGGATTCCCAAAACGATTCAGGAGATTGGCCTTTCGACCATGAAATTAAAACCAATAGATTGGGAATAACCCACAGCGCCAGTGTTTCAACACGCAGTTCGGACAAAAACCACTGAAAAATCAGAGCAGAAACAGCAGCAAAACGGCCGGTCCAATCTTTTCCATCACTGGACCAAACCTTGTGAAAGGCTAAAAAAATCAATGGCGTTGCAAAGGACGCTGCACCAATTGGATGGTCTGAAACCAGATACTGGAATATACCGCTACTAAAAACTATGGATGCAGCGCCAACCAAAGACAGGAAGTAGCCTGCCCCTAGGACGACTCCAGCGGACACCAGCAATGGAATGGCCATCGCCATTAGCACCGTCGTCATTCTGGCATATACAAAAACAGGAGGTAGGACCTCTTGCCCAGTAAAGGCGAGTGTCAATCTGAACAATGCTGTCCTGGCCTTCTCGGAATGAAACAGTGAAAAAATCTGAGTGATGTTTCTGCCGGAATTACCTTCCAATGGCAGTGAAAACCAGGTCAACAACCAATCTTCCGGAATCATCAAGGCAGCAATCCCAAAGGCGACTGTAAGGCCAAGGACAATCCACGGTTTAAAATTGCCTTTGCCGGGCTTGTAGGCAAGCACAAGTGAAACAAAGCCAATTAACAGCAGCAACAAGCCGAAAATGGTCCCAAGCCAGTGACTATATGAAGCAAAGAAAATGGCTTGGCTGTCGGGATACACGGTCTGAATAGAATTCATCAATTCGTTGCCAGATTCCTGGATACTGGGCCCAAAACCATGAAGTTCACACAACTCAGAGCCAAAAACGCTGGCAGGAAGAAGAATCATGGTAAGCATCAGAAGTAGCCAGGGCATCAATAGACCAAGCAGGAGGTAGTCACAGGATATTTCACCATTCGAAATTGGTCAATTGTGAATGGGCGGGGACAGGGGCGGGGTCAGGGACAGGGACAGCTTTAGTCCGAGATTTTGGTAAATCGTGCTCGCAAAGGTGTCAAAAACTCCTTCTTGATTAGGTCAGATGTGGTTTTTTAGCGCTATCGAGATTGTTTTCCTTTGCCTTAACGCATAGAATCCCGACCGGGATAAGCTTGGTTTACCTTGGCTACATTACAAAAGTTGGGGGTTTAAATGAAAAAGTCAGTGGTTTTAATAATTGGCGCCTGCTTCATGCTTGCCTGCAGTGATGGCAAGGATGATCCTGTAGATCCAGGAGACTTGAAAGACAAGATCGAACTCTGCAGTGACAACATTGACAATGATGAAAATGGGTTAACTGACTGCGAAGACACTATCAAATGCGGCGATGTACCCATTTGTAAGGACGGCAAGCGCGTCGAAGCTGAAAACACAAAAGAAATGTGCGAAGATGGCCACGATAATGACCTTGATGGAATGACAGACTGTGATGATCCAGACTGTGCTGAATTTGACTATTGTCAGGACAGAGAGGACGAGAACACACTGGAAAAGTGTCAGGACGGCATCGATAACGACAAGGATGGGAAAACAGACTGCGATGACCCAGACTGTGCTGAATTCGACCATTGCCAGACTACACCCATAGAGGAAGAAAACACGCTAGAAAAATGCCAGGATGGCATCGATAACGACAGGGATGGAAAAACGGACTGTGGGGACCCAGACTGTGCGGAATTTGACCATTGCAAGACCACAGAGGAAGAAAACACAAAAGAAAAGTGCCAAGACGGTATCGATAACGACAAAGACGGGAAAACAGACTGCGATGACCCGGACTGTGCTGAATTTGACCACTGTCAGATTACACCTGTAGAGGAAGAAAACACGCTGGAAAAGTGCCAGGACCTCATTGACAACGACAACGACGGCCTCACTGATTGCGAAGACCCCGATTGCGCTGAATTTGACCATTGCTCGGCCAAGATTGATAAAAAGGGCGAAAGCAGCCTAGCAGATTGTCAGGATGGCAAGGATAATGACAACGACGGTTTCACCGATTGTGAAGACATTGGCTGCGCCACTTACGAGTTTTGCGCTGGTCGCGAGATCGATGAAGAAACAACCGAGAAACAGTGCAAGGATGGAATAGATAATGATGGCGACGGTTTCACTGATTGTGAGGAAGCCGCCTGCCAAGGCTACGACTTTTGTGAAGACGAATGCCTATCAGATCCCTTTAAGTTTGTAAAAGATGACTGCCCCTGTAATGAGACACAGATGCCAGATGGTACGTGTGCCATCAACATTTCCAATAAAGAGGATTTTGTGGCTTATGCCCAAGATTACAGCAGAGATGCCATCCTCAAACTTGACATTGACTTGGGAAAAATCCCCGATTACACCCCCATTGGGACGGAGGAATCGTCCTTTGCAGGGAAGTTTTATGGAGGTGGTAAACGTATTAGCGGCGAGGTTCGCTGCGTTGCCGGCACCGTGTATTGCGGTCTTTTTGGTGTGGCAAATGGCGCCACATTTGAAGATATCGATGTCGCCGTAACACTAAGCAGCAATAATACCAACGTCTACAGCTACGTTGGTGGCCTTTTGGCATATGGAACAGATGTCACAATATCAAAAATAAAACTGCCAGCTAAAGTCTTGGCTAAAACCAGTGGAATCGGTACTAGTTATAAATGTAAAGCTGGCGCGGTTTCCGGCGCCCTGGCCGCCAAGATTGACCAAAATAGTGTTGTGAATGACATCGTTGCTACTGGCGCCTCTTCAGCACAGTCAAAAAGTAAAAACGAAGTAATTGCCGGAGGCGTTGTGGGCATACTTGAAGATTCCGAACTATCAAGGGTCACAACCGACAATTCCACGACTGCTTATCTTGAAGCAGGTTTTGATCCTTCCATGTCTGACGACGATTTTAAATGCCGTAACGTATTTGCAGGCGGTGTGGTGGGGCACTCGATCAATAGCGAAGTTAAGGACGTTAGATTCAACGGTGCTGTTAAAACGTACATCACCGACGCCAAGCTTGTGACTGCAGATCTTGCTTATGTCAGTTATGCAGATAGGAGTAACGCCCTTTTCGCTGGCGGAGCTATCGGCATCATGCAAGGAGGTTTAGCCTCCTATCTGCGTGGTAACGCCACTGTTGAAGCTGGCCCCGCAGATTCATCATACGCCCACAAGACAGCAGCTGGCGGTGTGGTCGGCTATGCGAATGAGGGTGTCACTGTGGAGTTTTCTTTGTTCAAAGGTAAGGTCCTTTCTAAAGCAGTTTTTCTTTTTGTAAACATGCATGGAGAGGTCGAAAGAAGTGATCGAAGGGTTTATGCAGGAGGCATCGTTGGAGAAGCCTTTGCCGAATCATCCAAAGCACAACTGGCCAACTTGGAAGTTGACGCAACAATCATAGGTCAATGCCCTTATATGCAAGCGTCAGGCGGTATTGTGGGAAGAGGCGTGAATGTTGACGTGTCTAACGCTGTGGCGAAAGCGCAGTTCTTAAGCTATGCAGGTGCGCATGCCAAGGACAACATGATTGGTGGTCTTGTGGGGGACGCAACGAATATGCGCTTGGTCAACACTTATGCCAAGGCTGATGTCGTAGTACCTGAAGGAACGCAAGAAAATCCTGTAAATCCTCCCTTCGTTGGCGCTTTGGTGTCCAAGTCCGCGGGAGGTCACATGTACGACAGCTACTGGTCCCAAAAAGTCGCACCTGTGATTATCAGAACTCCAGAAGGTACCCTAGTGGACGTTACCTGCAAGGAATACAGTCTTGCGGGGGAGGGACCAAGTGCAAGACCAGTGGTTGCTAACTCTACTTTGCTGTCCTTACTGCGAAAGAATCTAGGTCTTGATGAAGGTGCAGTCTCGGTCAGTATTCCTTCAGCCGATTATTTGCCTTGGATCGAGAAGTCCGAGAGTGACGGCAAATGGCCCAAGCTGGATTTTGATACGAATACGCTGATCAACGTGGGGTTGTAGTTAGGGACAGGGGACGGGGGCAGGGACGGGGACAGGGACGGGGACAGGTTATCTTCTGACGATTACCACTTCTTCTTTAATAGCTTCAACCCGGCTTTGGCGGCGTCGATAAGCGGTTTTGTCGCTAGCGGCGCGCCTACCGCCCCTTTCATCCACTCGGCTGGAGTTAAACGGCCTTGAACGCACATGCGTTCCATCTCGGTTGCTAGGTTGCGCCCCTCAATCTGGGCCTCGATCTGAGCGTGAACCAAGTGGCCTATTGCATAGTCAGGAAGATAAAGACCATACACAATCATGTGGCTGTAAATGGCCAAAATCGGCGAATCCTTGACGCCAATCACCGGTGCAAAATACTTGTTCCAGATCTCGATTGCTTTAGCCACTGTAAATTCACGCAGTTGCGCTGCTGTTGCATCTGGATTTTGATACATCCATTCCCAAACAGCTATATCCAGCAAGCTGACTCCTGCAATTTCAAAGGTCATCCAGTAAAGGTCCACTGAACGAAGCGCCTTTTGTAAGGCCGCGTCTTCGGCTTGCATGCCTAACAGGTCCAAATCGCGCTCCTGGAATAAAAAGGCAAATGCCTCGGTAAATGCCGTGTTTGGAACCCCCATCATCAAGGTTGAATCGACCTTGTTTAGGGTAAATACCTGCTCAACACAGTGACCAAGTTCATGAATTGCTATGTTGTAGCCCTTATAATCCATGCCATCTGGACCAATTCGCGTACGCAGGCGGGCTGCATCAGACCTCATTCCAGCGCCCATGGCATGCCCAGCCCCTCTGGATGAATCCACCACAATGTGCGCCACCAGATAGTCAGCCGTCTCGGCATCAAAACCCAACCGCCCCAAAATCTGTGGCAGACCATCTTGAAAAGCCTGTGCATTGGGATAAAGCGCCTTTAGCTTTGCATCAAGCGCGTCAGTATCAACGGTACTGCGTACCTTGAAGCCGTCATACCAGATATCAAATGGCTCCAAAGAACGACCCAAGCGCTTGCTGATTATCTTGCCAACGTCTTTGGCAATGGGGTTGGAAACCACCTCTACCAAAAGTCTGCGCACCTCATCAACTGGAATCTCACGCTCGTGATCAAATTTCCTGGATATGTGGGTGGGAAATCTTGGAGAGTATTGGTCAGCGCCCTGCTCTGCCCTAAAGATGGAAAGCAGTTTTTCATACCTGACGTCAGCTTCACGATCCGAAACTATGGCATCAGGCCCAGCTGCGGCGATGTTATTTGTAATAGGATTCCACTTTATCTGCCCGTTATCAATCACAACTGCCGGAATTTCTTGGCGTAAAATTCGCTCCATTACCTTCAGGATCAATCGCTGCCGATCCAGGTTATTCACAGGGTCTACATACAGGCTTTTGATGTGGTCACGAAGGCCCCAGTGGCTGATCAAGGCAGGTCCATCTGGAAATGGCTGTTCTCCATTTGAATCACGCAACGCTGACGTGTGGATGTTGTACTTGATACTGTAATCTTCAGCTGCTGCATAAGCTGCAGTTCTGGCCTGATTTACCCCACCAGGAATCCTTAACAGCAAGGATTGGGTTAGCCTCTTTTGGGCCCACTCTCGCCGCGTCTTTTTGGCGTCTGCTGTTTTGGATTCAGGAAAGTTCAACAAGGCCACAAACGCTATCTTGCTGCGATAGATGTCCTCCGACAGCTGATCAAAGGGGTCAAAACCAGAAAACAGCAAGTCAACCGCCATTGGAGGCTTTAAATCAAGGTCGGTCTCCAAGCGCAAGGTCCTGGTCAGCGCGACTCGGTGACCAACTATCGCCTCCCAGTTTTTGCGAAAGCGCTCAAGCAGGGCCAGGCGTTCTTCATCCTTGGCTACAAACTGGGTCACACAAAACTCCTGGAATTCATTGGCAGGACCATCAGTCTCACGCCAAAAAAGGGCGGCCTGACGCACGCCATCATTGGCTAGCTCCTTGAATTCTGCTCCAAACTTTTCAACTACAGCATCAACTGTCTTTGAAATGACCGCTTCATCGATGAAACTGCTCACAGACACCTGCCTTGCCTCTAATTCCAAACACAAAAGCGTTAGTGCCAACACTGGCACAACCAGGCCCAGTAACCTTAAATTAGCTTTCACGCAAACCTCCATTTCATAACGCCCCTTAATAATGCCACATGCAGGCGCACAGTAACAGTCATCTAAAATCGCTGTCCGCCCCCAAAAATCATCCAATACGTGATAAATTGCCTCCGGGAATTTTTAGGAGAAAAGACATGTCTGTGCACCCTAGAGCTGGTCAACCTCCCATTGAACTTGTTGATATAACAGCTTTAATTGATGCCTATTACCAAATAAAGCCAAACGTCGAAAATCCTGAAGAACAAGTCAGCTTTGGAACCTCTGGACATCGTGGGTCTTCTTTGCGCAACTCGTTTACAGAAACGCACGTTGCGGCGATTGTTCAAGCCATTTGTGACCATCGCAAATCCGCTGGGATTACAGGCCCGATGTTCCTTGGCGGAGATACTCACGCCTTGACAGACCCAGCAATCAAGACCGCCATTGAAGTGTTAGTTGGAAACCAGGTAAACGTGCGAATTCAAAAGGATCTTGCCCCAGTACCAACGCCTGCGCTTTCGAGAGCGATCATCGCCCTTGGCTTGGAAGGCATCAAGTGCGACGGGATTTTGGTGACGCCATCGCACAACCCACCTGCTGATGGGGGCATCAAGTACAATCCGCCACATGGAGGCCCAGCTGACACCGATGTAACTGGACCAGTCCAAGCCAGGGCGAACCAGCTAATCGCCCAGAAACTGGCTGGGGTAAATCGAGTCGAGTTCTCAAAAGCCATTAAATCTGAATATGTTGAGGAATGGGATTTCCTGATGCCTTATGTTTTGGACCTGGTAAACGTCCTAGACATGCATGCAATCGCTAGATCTGGAGTAAAGCTAGGGGTCGATCCGCTGGGTGGGGCTTCGATTCACTACTGGGATGTGATTGCTGACGTTTACAAATTAAATCTGAAGGTTGTAAACGACTCTCTGGACCCGACCTTTGCATTCATGCCACTGGACCATGATGGAAAAATCAGGATGGACTGTTCTTCACCATGGGCCATGTCTGGGTTGGTTTCCAACAGAACACAGTTTGATGTCGCTTTTGGAACCGACCCAGATTCTGACCGCCATGGCATTGTGACCAAGGACGCAGGGTTGATGAATCCAAACGCCTATCTGGCTGTTGCGATTGATTATTTGTTTAACCATCGCCCAAATTGGGGTTGGGAAACGGCAGTTGGAAAGACTTTGGTATCAAGCAGCATGATTGACCGTGTGGCCAAGGCGCTTGGTCGGAAACTGATTGAAGTTCCAGTTGGATTTAAATGGTTTGTCCCTGGTTTGTCGGCTGGCACTCTTGGCTTTGGTGGCGAAGAAAGCGCTGGGGCGTCGTTTTTAAGGTTCAATTCCAAGGTCTGGAGCACCGACAAGGATGGCATCCTGCTGTCTTTGCTCGCGGCTGAAATTACGGCTGTAACAGGCAAGGATCCGGGCGTTCATTATGACGAGTTGGTCTTAAGGTTTGGGCGCCCTTACTACGCAAGGCTGGACGCACCTGCCAATGCCCAAGCCAGAAAGGCCTTGGGTGCGCTAACCCCAGACAAGGTGGCAGCAAGCATGCTGGCTGGCGAGCCAATTACTGCCCGCTTGACGCACGCACCTGGTAATGGCCAACCCATCGGAGGCTTAAAAATTGTTACAGAATCAGGCTGGTTTGCGGCAAGGCCTTCTGGAACTGAGGATCTTTACAAAATTTATGCAGAAAGCTTTGTAAGTGAAGACCATCTAAAGCAAATTCAGGTTGAGGCCAAGGCAATCGTAAGTCAGGTTCTTGAGTCCATTAAATAGGGACAAAATGATAGGGGGCAAAATGCGTTTCACAGGCAAAGTTGTTGTCATAACAGGTGCTTCTTCTGGGATAGGGGCCGCGCTGTCAAAGGAGTTTGCAGCCCAAGGTGCCACGGTTGTTTTGGCTGCTAGACGGCTTGACCGCTTAGAAGAGCTAAAACAGGAAATCGAAAAAACTGGTGCAAAGGCCTTGGCGGTTGAGTGCGACGTCACATCCGAAGAAAGCGTCAACGCGGCATTTGAAAAAGTGCGAACCGAACTGGGGCAAATCGATGTTGTAGTTGCAAACGCCGGCTTTGGAGTAACCGGCAATATTGACCGCTTGAAGGTATCAGACATTGAGCGACAGTTTGACACGAACGTCTATGGCGTACTCAGAACTATATATGCCGCACTTCCAGACCTAAAGAAATCCAAAGGTCGCTTGGTGCTGATTGGCAGCGTTTCAGGCTTCATTGGTACCCCTGGAAGCGCCGCTTATGCAATGTCAAAGTTTGCAGTTCGAGCCCTTGGAGATGTGTTGTGGGCAGAGCTGGAGCACGCTGGAGTGACGGTAACGACAATTCACCCTGGCTTCATAGAATCCGAAATTCGACTTGTTGATAATTCAGGGACTTACAGAACTGACTTTAAAGACCCTGTACCCACTTGGCTTCAGATGACTGCACCTGTCGCTGCCAGGCAGATTGTTCGGGCGGTTTACAATCGCCGTCGTCAGGCCGTGATCACCTTCCATGGTAAAGTTTTCGTTTTAATGAGCCGCTTTACCCCATGTCTGGTGGCGCACCTTTTGAGGTTCAATGCTAACCAAGGGCTGAAAACTGGCGGTATCGGAGCTAGGAAAGAGTAATCAGATGGCGAAAAATCTGGCTGCTTCTTGATCGATTAACTCAATGGAATCTCGCAACAAATGGTCGTCATCAACCTCTATTAATCGAGTGTCAGGATTATCCATGGCGTAGCGTCTGGATTGCTCAATAGGAACCAAATCATCACGGGTCCCGTGGATAATAAGGGTCGGACAGCCTGTTGCCGGAGATTTAGGATATCTGGCCATATCCTCAACTAGCTCATAATGAACTGGCACTTTGTCGCCGTTTGCGTCAGCCAGCAAAAGTCTGCCTTCCTTTTTCCACTGATCCAAGGCCACTTGTCCAACCAAGCTGTGCCAGCGATCCTGCAACCCAAAACCAGGGCAAAGCAACACAAGTCGGTCACAACGACCAGGATGCATTGCAGACCAAAGGGCCGCCACATAACCCCCAAGGCTAGAACCAATAAAGCGCCAACGGTCGTGGATGGCGGCCTGCCGATCTATTTCGTCCAGGGTGTCCAAAATATCAGTCAACGTCATCTTGGCAAAAGAGGGTGAATTCAAATCTGGCAACGCCAAGGTAACCCCACGTTTTCCAAAGGAATTAGCAAGCCAAGTCCCCTTGGTGGCATTGGGCCCAGAAGAAAAGCCGTGAAGATAGGCATAGCGAAGCATAATCACCCCATTAAAAGTAGGACATCAAGGAAGTGTAGGATATACCCAAGGGCGAAAAAATGCACTAGGGGGAGGCAGGGGCGGGGACAGGAGCAGGGACGGGGACAGGGACGGGGACAGGGGCAGGAGGCTAGGACGGGGGCGGGATCAGGGGCGGGAGGCTAGGACAGGGACGGGGACAGGAGGAGGGAGAGGGGCAGGAGGCGGGGACAGGGGGAGGAGACTTGGTTTAATAGGGGACAGGAGGCGGGGACAGGAGGCGGGGACAGGGGCAGGAGACTTGGTTTAATAGCTGGTTAGGATTCCGCTGGCTTCTCGGATTCTTGCCATTGTGGCGTCTGCCACCTTTCGGGCCTTTCGCCCTCCTTCTGCCAGCATGTCTTTGACGTCGTCAGGGCGACTTCGCAGTTGTTCGTAGCGCTCTCTGGCTTGGGCGAATTCTGCGTTGATTAGCTCGCCTAGGCGGTTTTTCGCATGACCATAGCCGTAGCCACCTGCTCGATACGCTGCTTCGATTTCAGCCAGTTCTTCAGGGCTGGCAAACAACTTTATCAAACTGAAAACATTGCAAGTTGCCGGATCTTTTGGATCTTCCAAAGGTGTGGAATCAGTGACAATCTGCCTACATCGTTTGGTGGTTGCCTTGTCAGTCGCAAAGATTTCGATGGTATTGTCATAGGATTTAGACATTTTTTGGCCATCAATACCTGGAACAACAGCAGTGCTTTCAACAATGTAAGGCTCTGGAACCACCAACAGATTATCACCCCAAGCCTGATTTAACTTACCCGCCAAATCACGTGTGATTTCCAGATGTTGCTTTTGGTCTGCACCCACTGGAACAACGTTGGAATCATAAATTAGGATGTCTGCCGCTTGCAGGACCGGATAATCAAAAAGACCCACGTTCGCCTGAATGCCACGCTGGACTTTATCCTTGAAACTAGTCGCCCTTTCCAAAAGTCCCATAGGGCAAACACAGTTTAAAAACCATGTTAATTCCGCAACTTGCGGAACATCAGACTGTACAAACAACGTACTCTTTTCAGGGTCAATCCCAAGTGAAATCATCCCAGTAGCGAGGTGCATTGTTGATTCAGCAAGGAAAGCCTTGTCCTGACTTGAAGTCAAAGCATGGTAATTTGCCAGAAAGTAAAAACAATCGTGCCCATCATTTTGCAGCTTCACAAACTGGCGAATAGCTCCAAACCAGTTACCAATATGAAGTCGACCAGAAGGCTGTACGCCGCTTAAAATCCTCATGACGCTCCTTTTATTTAGGTATTAATCAGCGAAGTCAAATCTTTCCCAAAACCCATGTGCCTAACGCCTGCGAGGTGGCCGAAAGCCACGTGTACCACGACCATCAGACCTGGCCAGTTCCGACTCTCGGCGATCAGGCGCACGATCATCAACTGCTGCAGGTGGTGGAGACATATATGCATCCACCAGCAAAGAAACCAAGCCCTCAGCGTCTGGATCAGCCAAAATCTCCTTGGCAAGGGTTGTAAACTCCTCAGGAATGGCAGGCTTGGCATCCAACCGCTCCTTGAACTCTCGGATCTTTCTGTCAGCCAGCATCTTCAAGCTCTCCTCCCTGGTTGGCGTTTCAGCCTGCTTGAGCTTAATCCCAAGCGTAGATTCAATACGTCTAAGCGAGTGCAGGTCTTTGACAGACACCATGGCTATGGCCCGGCCAGGGCGCCCCACTCTACCGGTACGACCAGTACGATGAATGTACTGTTGAGGATCGGTGGGCAAATCAAAGTGAATCACGCAAGGTAAAAAGCTGATATCAATGCCCCTAGCAGCAATATCCGTAGCCACCAAAAGCCGCAGCTCACCAGCCTTAATCTTGGCCATAACAGCTTCCCTAGCCGTCTGAGATAGATCGCTGTTCAGATATTGGGCATCATAACCACGACGACCAAGGTATTTCGCGACCACCTCAGTTTCCTGTCTGGTATTACAAAAAATAATGGCGGCGGTTGGGTCTTCAGCTTCGATTATCGCTATTAAAGTACGAATTCTAGGCCCTGATGTATCTACAGAGTAGGCAACGTTGGTAATCCGGTCTACGCACACCTGATCCTTGGAAAGGTCAATCCTTACAGGATCTTTCATGTACCTTTTGATCAGGTTTTCCATGTTGAATGGCATTGTGGCCGAAAACAAAAGGACTTGTTTCAAATTACTTAAAAGTTCAAAGATTTTTTGGATATCGTCATAGAAACCAGCCGATAGCATCTCATCGGCCTCATCCAAGACGATTGCGTGAACCTGATCAGTCCTGAAGTTCCCCCTTCGATAATGGTCAAGAAGGCGGCCTGGAGTACCAACGATTACGTGAACTCCAGCCATTAAACGATTAAACTGTTCCCCAAAGCCTGTCCCACCATAGATGCAAACAGACTTAAGCCCGGTGTAACGCCCAAGCCGCTCAAACTCACCATGGACCTGTAAGGCCAGCTCCCTGGTAGGCACGACCACCACTACTTGGGGACTTGAATTTGAATAATCAATTCGATGCAAGATAGGCAGCGCGAAAGCGGCAGTCTTACCACTACCAGTCCTGGATTGGACCACCAGATTACGCCCAGCCTTGGCTGGGGCGAAACATTCCACCTGCACCTGCAAGGGCTTTTTGTACCCAATTTCCATGATTGCACGCAGCACGTGCTCGGACAAACCTAGGGCATCGAATGTTGGGAAGCTACCGGATATGTCAGGTCCCGCGTCAGCAAACACGGCGAAAACTATATAACTTTTTGGGGCGTAAAACAAGGGCAAAATCGCCCCAAAATTCATGCTCAAGGCTGGCGAGCTACATCAAGCAGCCCTCACTCCGCATTGTTTTAAGGTCGTTGATAAGTGGAACAACAACGGACAGATCGTTGCATCCTTGAACTGTACACATGCTACAAAATTCTCGACTCATATAGTCCGAACCCATACGAGCCCAAATCCTGAATGTGGGGGTATCAGAGACGCACGCGCCGACATCGTGTGTTTTATCATACTCCATGAGGTCGGCTACACTGTTGGTCAGACTGGTAATGGTCTCATCCTTAACCTGTTTGGACCGGCATTCAGAATCAAGCCAGAACACCCCGCCGAAGTATCCGGTGTTGTACGAAATATTGGGAAAAGGATTGTTGTAATAAACAGCAACGTCGACATCGCCTGTGGAATGGACCACACCACTCTCATCTTCGTCCAGAGCGTCAGTGTAAGTTGGCGTTAAGGTGATTACACGTTTAGTCGCCCTAAAAATCAATGACTCAAGCCTCCTGGCGAGATACTCGGCATCCTCGGGAACCCTGGTCTTAATATCAGCCATACAGTACGCGAACCTGCCGCCTGACGATGCCTCATCACCTGAATCGCCCTGCATGCTGCCAGAGATGCTGATCTTTGGTACATACTGTGGGCACCACTCCAAGTGCTCAGAGTGCCCACTGTCACCAATGTTAGCAACCATCTCCTTAATCTGACGGAAATCATAATCAGACAATGGGATAGGGGCTTGGCCGACGTCGGGAATGTGGATGAACCCCGCCTCGACCAAGATGGTATTAAGTGCTACATGAGGACCACCTATGTCAACTTTTACCTGAGCTCGAAAGCGTTCTCTTTCGGTTGTGTACTGCTCGTCTTCGCTTCTGATCAGTTGAGGAAATCCTTCACACTGGGCCTTTCCGATGTCTTCGACCTGTTGAAGAAGGTTATAAAGTTCTTCAGAAATAAAAGAGCTGTTAAATTCGCAGTAGCTGAAGTCTCGGACCTTCAACTGTTCTGTGTCGGTCGGCCCAAATGGATTAACGCTGGGTAACTGCTGAATCGTTCTCTGGTATCGAACGGTCACATCAAACCGTCGGTATAGCGCACCATAGCACACTCGATTACTGTCGTGGGACTTCCAGTCGACCTTTTCGGCCTGCAATCGAAGTGCATCTTGGGTGTCTGCATCAACCTCGATAACGCACTCGGGCAGCGACGAAACAGTGAGCCGCCCACCAAAGAGGGTCACAGATAGGGCCTCGTAGTACGTGGTTGCCTTAGAGAACAGAAGCATTTCGAATGCCGGAATCTGAGATTCACTTTGCGGTTCTTCGTCAGGACGCCCTTGGGTTACATTTGGATTAACGTTAAGAGGTGTAGTCCCTGACTCTGAGTTGTCAGCTACATCCGTAGACGGCGACTGGTTGTCGACTTTGGGTACATCAGTGCCCGCTGAGGGGGCATCAACGTTGGAGTCTAAACATCCTGTCGATGCAACGAGGAACAAACCAATAATCGCAACAAGGGAACCACGACGGTATGTGTGTGTTGGCATTGTTTTGTCTCCAGCTACAGGCCTTCTAATTATACCGTAAGATTTTTTTTACAACGTTTTTTCTGGTTCAACAACCGCCAGCAATTTGATATCTGAAGACGGTGATTACCGGTTCAGGCTTGTTAAGCTTTCAGGCTTGGTTTAGACTTCTGCGGGTTTTTGGGGCCAAAAGCTCTAGGTTTCTGTAAAGGAGTGATTAGGTGGCGATGGCCGAGTCTTTTGAAGGTTTTGACGCAGCTGATTTTCAGGCTTTTTTGCCAAATAAATGGGCGTCAAACCTGTTTAACATGGAGCGAATGAAGGTCCGCAGTAAAATGGTCGCGCTGGGGACTTTTTTGGAACCGCACCTTTTGGCACTTAGACCGTTTTCTTGGGAAGTTACCCCTTTTTCACCCACGATTCTAAACGGCAAGCGCGTTTCAGATATGGTCCTTTATTTCACCAGGACCGCAGACCAAGCAAGGGCCGTCGCACCGCTGCTTGATAGCAAGATTTCGTTGCCAGACCAGATATCCAACCCGGGTGAACACTACCAACATGTGACTTTGGGTGTCAAAATTGATGCAGATACCGTTGAGGCGGGCCTGATGGTCCATTCAACTGCATGGCTTGATGTCATGAATCTGCTGAATCGGACAAAAACCCCGGACGAGGCCCAGGAATTCTCCCACATGATTCGTGTGCTACCCCACCCTATTTCCATTGTGATTGCACCTGGGGTCGAGATTTCAAGCGGGGATTTTCTACCTTCACACTTGAAGTCGCTGGAAGAGGCCATCTTAAATAATCAGTTCCTGATCAGGTTTGGCAAAAGCTACTTGGCCACCGATAAAGCGATTGGTTCAGCGGCTTTCAACACGACGATGAAAGACCTGCTAACGTCATTGGTACACATTTGGGAATTCATCGCTTGGAGGCCTGCCTCCAACTACCTAGCAACGGACGACACCAACGCCCCTGTGGTTACCTCTGATGGAAGCTTGGTCCAATTCTCTACAGGTGCCAAGGTCCGCATTGTTGGCGGTCTGTTTGATGGGCGGGTGGGTATAGTCACTGACATTGATGCTAAAGGTTCATGCAAGGTTTTGGTTGGGCGAGTAACTGTCAGAACCGACCTGCGATCTTTGCAGGCCGTGTGACCCTGGTGCAGCGCCGAAAATCACGCTCAAGCCACACACTCCGGACGACCAAAAAAGAGTTTAAAGAATATAACGACTTAAGTCATCATCCTTGAGGATATCTCCAAGCCGTTCGCGGACATAATTGGCCGTCAGCTTCACAGTGTTCCCCGGCATGTCAGGCGCGTGAAAGGCCAAGTCCTCCAACACCTTTTCAAGCACAGTGTGCAGACGACGAGCACCAATGTTTTGATGCCTAGCATTTAAATCAGCCGCAATTTCAGCAATGGTTTCGATGCCATCTTGCTGGAATTCCAGCTTTACCCCTTCAGTTTCCATCAAGGCCTCGTACTGACGTACCAAGCTGTTGTCCGGCTCAGACAGGATGCGTACAAAATCGTCCTTGGTCAGCGCGGAAAGCTCGACGCGAATTGGGAAACGACCCTGCAATTCCGGAATTAAATCCGACACTTTTGAAATATGAAAAGCCCCGGCGGCAATAAACAGGATGTGTTCCGTGCTTACCACACCATACTTGGTCGTAACGTGGGTGCCCTCAACGATTGGCAGCAAGTCGCGCTGTACGCCCTCCCTAGAAACGTCGGGGCCATGTGCAGATTCGCGACCGGCAATCTTGTCCATCTCGTCGATGAAGATAATGCCGTTATTTTGAGCCCTTTCTAACGCCTCTTGGTTGACCTTATCAGGATCCAGCAGCCTTTCACGCTCTTCAGCCTCAAAGACCACCAAGGCATCCTTTACGGACAGCTGCTTGGTCCTGGTCTTCCTGGGCATCATGTTTCCTAGCATGTCTTGAAAGTGCAGCCCCACCTCCTCCATTCCAGCACTGGAAAAGATGTTCATCACAGGCACACCAGTCTCGGCGACATCGATCCTAATGGTCTTGCTATCAAGCTCGCCTTTGGCCAGCTGTTCCTTGATGGCCTCCCTCGACAATGGTGCAATTGGGTCCTGCTGGGAGGCCACCGCGTCAACCACCTTCTCAATGGCGTTGTTTCTTGCCTTGGTGGCCACTTTTTCGGCCTCTTGCGCCTTTACCATATTCACAGAAAAGGTAACCAAATCGCGGACCATCCCCTCCACATCCCTGCCTACATAGCCGACCTCTGTGTACTTGCTGGCTTCCACCTTCACAAACGGCGCATTTGCCAGTTTTGCCAGTCGCCTAGCGATCTCGGTCTTACCAACCCCGGTCGGTCCAATCATCAGGATGTTTTTAGGGGTGATTTCATCAGCAAGAGGGCCAACTACCTGACGACGGCGCCACCTGTTTCGCAGTGCAATCGCCACCATCCTCTTTGCCTCGGCCTGACCCACTATGAATCTGTCGAGCTCGGCTAAAATCTCCCGAGGTGTAAGTTCGCTTTCCGGGCGGGTCATCCTAATTCCTCCACAGTAATCGCTAAATTCGTGTAAACGCATATTCCGCCGGCAATTTCCAGCGCCGACTTGGCTATTTCCACAGCTGACAACTCGGTATGCTTCACCATTGCCCTAGCTGCGGCCAAGGCATAAGAACCGCCGCTGCCAACTGCGATAATCCCCTGCTCAGGTTCAACCACGTCGCCAGCCCCCGTCAGCAAGAACATCTTCTCGCGGTCCGCAACGATCAAAAGGGCATCAAGTCGACGCAGCATCTTGTCGGTGCGCCAGTCCTTCGCCAGTTCAACTGCGGCCCTAGTTAAGTTTCCACTGTTGTCCTTTAATTTGGCCTCAAAACGCTCAACCAGGGTAAATGCGTCTGCTGTAGACCCAGCAAATCCCGTCAACACATTTCCACCGCCCACCCTGCGCACTTTTACCGCGTTTGCCTTCAAAATGGTGTTCCCCATGGTAACTTGGCCATCACCTGCCAACGCGGTTTTACCATCCCTGCGGACGGCAATTATGGTTGTCCCTCGCATTCCCTTTTCTTCCTGGTGCATTTTTACAGAAACCTCCATCAATACACAAAGTTACTCTTCTTTGGCCCTGGGATGAGCCCGGTCGTATACCTCTTGCAACCTAGCCAACGTCACGTGAGTATACCGTTGAGTGGTAGCCAACCTCGCATGGCCAAGTAACTCTTGGATATCTTTCAAATCTGCCCCGCCTTCCAACATGTGCGTCGCAAATGTGTGGCGCAACACGTGGGGATGAATATGCCTTGCCAAGGCCAGCTTTTCAGTCACTTGGTCGATAACGTTAGCGACCTGCCTGACACCTAATCTGGTGCCTCTTTGGCCTAAAAACAAGGCCTGGTTGCTGGAACCTTCTGGCAAAAACTGATCTCTTACCGCTAACCAGTTAGATAAAGCCTGCAACGCCTTTGAACCAACGGGGACTACCCTCTCCTTTCGCCCCTTTCCCAAAACTATGGCTTGACCCTGTTGGAAGTCGACATCATCAACATCCAGCCCGGTCAGCTCTGACACACGAAAACCACCTGCATACAGCAATTCCAGAATAGCCTTGTTCCTGGCACCTAGGACAGTGGAATCATCAATGGAATCAAGCAGTCCGAAAAGGTCATCAACCGGCAGAAAATCCGGCAAAACCGTTTCTTGTTTAGGCCCGCGGATCCCAGTCCAAGGGTTTACAGCAACAATCTGTCGGCGCTTCCAAAAACGATAAAGCGACCTGATAGCAGCCAATTTTCGACCAATACTGGAGGGGGCATGGTGGCGATGCACCGTGGAAAAAAACAGTTCAACGGCGCGCCGATCAGCTTTAAGGGCATCCAACCCAGCCTCTTGAAGCATCAAAAACAACTCGATACAGTCTGTGTTATAGGCCTTAATTGTATTTGGAGAGGCGTTTTTGTTTACCTCCATCCACTGTAAAAACAGCAAAAGCCCATCTAGCCATTCTTTTGGGATTAAAGATTCCAAAGACTGGACTTCATCGGTAATAGTTATTTCATCTTCAGTAGTTAATTCATGGTCTTGCTGTTTCAAAGGTTCACCTTTTTAAATTTTCAACCAGCCTAGCCAAGCTTAGACATCAATTGGGTGGCAATTTTTGGTGTCCAAAGTCGCTAATTAACTTTCCCAAGCCCGTTTGTCTGACTGGCATCGGCTCAATTAGTGATTATACTCGCTAAGTCTCATACTGGAGTACCAAATGAGTGACACCCCAAAGGCGCCCAAGGGAATGAGGATAAAGGCTGACGACGCGGTAGCTAAAGGCGTTTACACAAACAACATGTTTGTAGCCCACACCAGGGAAGAATTCGTGATGGACTTCCTTGGAACTTATGTGGGTCAGGCTTTTTTGAACGCCCGAGTTGTAACCAGCCCCGGACACATGAAGCGTATAGTCAAGGCGTTAACAGAAAACCTGGCAAAATATGAGAAGCAGTATGGTCCGATCCCAGAGCCAAAAGTCCGGGAATCGGGCTCAGAAATAGTTAATTAAACTCGGTGGTTAAACAAATGGACCCAAAGTACGAATACATTCTTCACAAAGCGGCTGGGCCGCACTGGAAGCGAATCGGCATCAAGCGTCGGTTTGGCATAGTCGCCCCTTTGTTTTCATTGCGAAGCGAGCGTGGATGCGGGATTGGTGATGCTGGTGACCTTTATGACATCCTGCCTTGGATGGCTGAGGCTGGCATAGATCTGATCCAGCTGCTACCAATCAACGACACTGGGCTGGATGCAGTGCCTTACTCGGCGCTATCTGCATTTGCCTTGGACCCGATCTATGTGGCATTGGATAGGATCCCAGGAATCGAGCGTTTTGAAGATTTTTTGGGCCGCGTTCAAGCAACGGCAGATAGGCTGAATCAGTCAGAGTCGGTGGATTATCACGCAGTTCGCAGCGCGAAACTGGAGCTTTTAGAGGCGGCGCTTGGACTTCTTGATGGCCCAGAATTGGACCAAGCCATGAGGGCGTTTGTTGCGCAACAAGAATGGCTGCCAAACTATCTGGCATACCGAGTTATCAAGGAGTTAGAAGGGTTTAGCTCGTGGGAGAACTGGCAGGATCGCTTCAACGTTCACACTGCCTACGAAGACCTTAGCAAGAGTCATCCTCAGCGAATGCGGCTGTTCCTTTTTGCGCAGTGGGTTTTGTTCCAACAGTTTGTTGCCGCTAGACAAAGGGCTGAAGAGCTTGGAGTTTTGATCGAGGGTGATATACCGATTATGGTGGCGCGTGACAGTGCGGATGTGTGGAAACACCGCGAACTGTTTCGAATGGACGTTACAGCCGGGGCGCCGCCAGACATGTTCACGGCGGATGGCCAAAACTGGGGTTTTCCAACCTATCAATGGCCTGCGCACAAGCAGCAGGACTACGCCTGGTGGCGAAAGCGCCTGCAGTATGCCCAGAATTTCTTTCACATGTATCGAATCGACCATGTTGTCGGCTTTTTTAGAATTTGGACGATCATGGCGGGCGAAAAAACTGGGCGAAATGGATGGTTTGAGCCGTGGGACGAAGCTGTGTGGGGTGAACATGGCAAAAACCTGCTGCTGATGATGCTTGACGCCAGTCACATGCTGCCTCTGGCGGAAGATCTTGGAACTATTCCAGATATTTGCCGTCAGACGCTTGAAGAGCTTGGGATTTGTGGGTTTAAGGTTCAGCGGTGGGAAAAAAGATGGCATGGGGACAGGAAATTCATACCTCCTGCCGAGTACATCCCCTTATCGATGGCGACTCTTTCAACCCATGATTCCGAAATCTTGGCCCAGTGGTGGGCTGAAAACCATGATGACAGGGTTGAACTAGCGCAAATGCTTGGATATCAAGGAGATCCGGGGCCGGTGTTGGATCTGGAAACGCACAAGAAAATCATTACTTGGATAAAGAATTCAGGCTCGCTGTTTGTGGTGTTGATGATTCAAGAACTGCTTGGTGCCTACGGCAACCTGCCAGGCGACCCGGCAAAACACCGAATCAACATCCCAGGACAGGTACTAGACACAAACTGGACCTGGCGTTCACCAATGACAATCAAGCAGATGCTGGCCGACACCAACATGACCCAAGGCATCAAAAACCTCTAGGCCCTAGCCGCCGGCTAGCCCTGCTCCTGTTCCTGTTCCTACTAATCCGGTAATCACCGCGCTGTTCTAGGGAACCCCTCTGTTCCATAACCGTGAGGTGGTGTAAAAGAAATCTCACGATGCGCCACTCTGCTGACGCGCAACTCCGGGCACCCCTGTTGGCCAATGGTGCCTACGCTGCGCTGTCGCCTGGCCAACAGGGGCGCAGGGCCAAGGATCTAAGGGGCCAAGAGCCAAGGGTCTAGCGCACCGACTTTGCGAGGCGAAACCCGAGGTCGCCGCAGCGGTTGCCGGGCGAGTAGTAGTCGCGATCCGCTGCCCGCACGCCCCTGGCGCCGTTGTACCAGGAGCCGCCGCGATTAACCCGGGTAGAGCCTGTAGGTGATTCCCAAGCGGAACCATCAGTTGGGGCTCCATTGTAACTTTCGTGATACCAATCCTGAACCCATTCATAAACGTTACCGGCCATATCGCACAAACCGTGAGTGGTGTTGCCGCTGGGCTTACCGCAAACTGGCCATGTACTATCACGACCACAGCCCCGTCCACCATCAGACATTACTGCCCAAGCACAAGTAGCAGTTTCATCACCCCATGGATACTTCCAGTCGCGACCACCACTACGCGCTGCATACTCCCATTCTGCCTCACTAGGTAATCGGGCCCCAACCCAGCTCGAAAACGCTTGAGCTTGATCCCAATCTACGCAAACTACGGGTTGGTCATCTCCTTGGAAACTACTGGGCAACGTACCTTCCACCCATTGGGAACCATCCCAAACCCTACATGTTCCATCATCAACATGGGCTGGGGTGCACCCACCCGCAGATACACACGCTAGATACTGCTTAAAGGTTACCTCAGTCTTGCTCATCTCAAACGTTGGTACCGTAACACTATGAACGGGCTTTTCATCAGAGTCCCCAGCATCAGAACCCATCTGGAAACTTCCACCCGCGATTCGTACCCATTCGATACCGTTGTCACTGGGAATACACCTGCCATCATCATCGCAGTGAGTATAAATGCTACAACTACCACAAGACTGCCCACATACAGGATCAGGACCACAAACGCGACCAGTGCAGTCCTTAACACACTCGCATTGACCGTGGGAGCTGCAAATCTTGGGACTAAGACAACTACCACAAGACTGCCCACATACAGGATCAGGACCACAAACTCGACCAGTGCAGTTCTTAACACACTCGCATTGACCTTTGGAATTGCACGTATCGGGGGCAGTACATGCGCCACAAGACTGGCTACAGACTGGGTCGGGGCCACACTCAAGGTTGATGCATTCTGGTACGCAGCTATCTTCCTGACACTGACCATCAGCATCGCACCGTTCGCCGGATTTGCACGTGCCACAAGACTGCCCACAAATAGGATCAGGACCACAAACTCGACCAGTGCAGTTCTTAACACACTCGCATTGACCTTTGGAATTGCACGTATCGGGGGCAGTACATGCGCCACAAGACTGGCTACAGACTGGGTCGGGGCCACACTCAAGGTTGATGCATTCTGGTACGCAGCTATCTTCCTGACACTGACCATCAGCATCGCACCGTTCGCCAGATTTGCACGTGCCACATGACTCGCCACAAACAGGATCCGGTCCACAGATGCGATTGCCGCAGTCCGGAACACAAGATTGGTCAGCTCCGGAGCCTTTATCTGCTATATCATTGATATCATAACCATTATCACGGGTTAGGGGGGGGGAATCCTGCTAAGATGTGGGCTCGGTGGGCTGAGTCATCGCACCCAGCAATGGTCGTCATGGCAAGAGCCAAGGACATGGTGGCTAAGCATTTCAAGACATGCATCGACTACCCCTCCGAAATCAATGGTCTAGTCAACACCAGATGGCCATTGGTAACACATGTTTAAAGCAAAAGCTAGTTTAAATTACACCCTAAACCAAGCATGAGCCTGTGTGGGCTCGATGATGACTGTGACAAGTAACCAAAGCAGTGCCACGAGTCCAAATGCATAGACAATGAATGCATACAAGTTTTACTGGAAAACAATGCGCCATGCTCTGATGGTGGTCGCTGCACTAGCCCGGACACTTGCCTGGATGCTGACTGCAAGTCGCCGCTTTTTCCGTACAAAATCTATGCCGGCGTGGGTGGCTTTTCGGCTTCCAACCTCTGGCGAATGAAGGCTTTTTTCGAGGCGTACGCCGGGCACGAAAAACTCCAACCACTGGTTGGAGAAATTGCTTGGACCGACAATCTGGTCATTATGGAGCGCTGCAAGGAGTACGGCGAACGCGAGCTGGAACGGGCGCTCATCGCCAAGATGACGAGAACCTCTCCATCGGCATCATCCTGTGCAAAGAAAAGAGCTGCACGATTGTGGAGTACGCCCTGCACAACGCCAGCAAGCCCATCGGTGTAGCCACTTATGAAACCACTAGGACCCCGCCCCTGTTGCAATTGCCTTTATCCCTGGTGCAATTTACAATCTCTACCACACGGCCCGCTGACGCTGGATGAGGTCAACGCTGTAGGCGATGAGATGATGGACAACGAGGAGGATTTGGATGAAAACGACTGACAAAAGTCCAACGAACGCCCTCGACCGGCCGCAGGACTATCCACGCCTGTTGAGCGAGATCAAGGAGCGCATACGCTGTGCCCAGTACCAAGCCCTCAAGGCCGTCAATAAGGAGCTGATCGGCCTGTACTGGGACATCGGGCGGATGATCGTGGAGCGGCAGGATGTTGAAGGATGGGGCAAGGCGGTGGTGGAACAGCTCGCCGCCGATCTGCAAAAGGAGTTTCCCGGCGTGGGTGGCTTTTCGGCTTCCAACCTCTGGCGAATGAAGGCTTTTTTCGAGGCTTACACCGGGCACGAAAAACTCGCACCATTGGTGCGAGAAATTGGCTGGAGCCACAACTTGGTCATTATGGAGCGCTGCAAGGACCCTCTGGAGCGGGAGTTCTATCTGCGCATGACCCGAAAGTTTGGGTGGTCCAAGAACGTGCTCATCCATCAGATCGATAATCAGAGCTATGAAAAAGCCATGCTCGGCCAAACCAATTTCGACAAGGTGCTGACGCCAGAACTTCGTGCCCAAGCCAAGTTGGCGGTGAAGGACGAATACACCTTCGATTTTCTGGAACTGGGCGAGGAGTACGGCGAGCGCCAGCTGGAGCGGGCGCTCATCGCCAGGATCGAGGATTTTCTGAGGGCCATGGGTGGCATGTTCGCCTTCATGGGCAGCCAATACCGGTTGGAGGTGGACGGCAAAGAGTTTTTTATCGATCTCCTGCTGTTTCACCGTCGTCTGCGCTGCCTTGTCGCCATTGAATTGAAAGTCGGCGAATTCCTGCCGGAGTTCGTCGGCAAGATGCAGTTTTATTTGGCGGCTCTGGACCGGCAAGTCCGCCAGGATGACGAGAACCCCTCCATCGGCATCATCCTGTGCAAAGAAAAGAGCCGCACGATTGTGGAGTACGCCCTGCACAACGCCAGCAAGCCCATCGGTGTAGCCACTTATGAAACCACTAGGACCCTGCCCAAGGCGCTAAAAGGTCAACTGCCGTCGCCGCAAGACATCGCCCATTTGCTGGAGGACCTATGAAGCCGACTGACGCCGGCGAAAAAGGCCTAGAGTCGACTACCATCGCCTCCCTTGTAAAGGGAGCCCGACAATCCGCACAAAAGAATTGAGCCCCTGCCCCCGTCCCTGCCCCTGTTCCTGTTCCTGTCCCCGTCCCTGTCCCTGTCCCTGTCCCTGTCCCCGTCCCTGCCCCTGCCCCTGTCCCTGTCCCTGTCCCTGTCCCTGTCCCCGTCCCTGCCCCTGCCCCTGTCCCTGTCCCTGTCCCTGCCCTCTCCCCCTCCAAATTAAAACCGTGTTAAACTTCTGCCCTGTGGGCTCTAGCTCAGTTCTCTTCATAACACGGGGATAGTAATCATGAAGCGACAGACTATCTGGATCGCAGTTGGACTTGTGGTGGGCATGCTTGCATGTTCATCTGAACCTGACCCTATTGGTGATGATGCCTCTGACAATCCTGATTCCACGCTTGATACGCAGGATACGGACGCAAATCCACCCGTGGATGTGGACGTCGATGCAGACTCCACTAACGACGACGGTGATTCAGATCCTTCGCCAGACGCTGAAATTGATGCAAAGGACATATCTCATGATGACGACGGTGATGAAGGAGATCACGAATGTGATAGTAGACTAGTCTATGAGGATATTGAGGCCTCTTCCACCTTGATAATGAATGCCATTAAAGTCTATCGAAAAAAAATGAAGCTTGAAAATGAGCCTGAAGACGTGGCATTTGCTGCCATGTTGGCCCATCTGGAATCCCTAGAAAACGTTTCGGACATTGTGAATGACGAATCTGGCGTCTTTTTCACCTCGCCTCAAGGCATTCGATGCGGTATTTATTTGGACCCAATCGCCAGCATCAATTCACCGCTACCTCCTGCTGTATTCAAGCCAAATCCTGGTACAGCGACTGGTAAGGCTGGTATCTACTCCACATTGATCGAGTCACGTGGTGGTTTTCCAAACACGCACCTTGATATTGCTGAACAACTCTCAACTGCTGGATTCCAAGCCGAATCTGTGTTTGAAGACTGACATGTCAGCTTGAACAACATCAACCGGATGTCAGAGTTCGACGTTATTTACATCAGGGCCTATGGAGCGATTGATCGAGGCACGTTTGCTTTCATGACAGGCGAGTATGCACCAGTGGGCGATACTCCTTGTCAGGTGACTGCTGAGTTCGACGAACAGGCCATTGGACTGGGCGCCCCCATCAACTACGACGGTAGGCCGTTAATCACGGTCTACCCGAAATATTTCCAAAAAATGACATTCAAGGAAAACAGCTTGGCATATTTTTCGTCTTCCTACGGACTTAAGACATCTACTCTTGCATCCGCGATGCATAAGCAAGGACTAGGGGTGTTTGTCGGTTGGTCGAACCCTTTGGCCATTAAACAGGAAGACGCCAACACAAACATTGTCCTTTTTGAGCGCCTTTTACAGGGGGCAACGTTGGGTGCGGCTATAACCGAATTGAAGGCTGAAGACGCCAGCTTTGGCTACTTTTGGCCAGATGAAGATGACTACGAGACCCTTTCAGTGCTGGACTACTACCCATACCCTGACGGGGGTAAAATCCGAATCACCAAAACTGGATGTGATGAAAATGCGGATTGTCCGCAAGCCCCTGAAGAGCACGTCTGCCAAAACCATCAGTGCACCAAGACAAGCTGTGCGCCAGGCTGTCTTAATCGAGAATGTGGGCCCAATCAGGCTTGTCCTGGGTTAAACTGCGGATCTTGTTCCGATAGCGAGATCTGTAACGACTCGGGCATTTGCGAACCAAAACCCCCCGACTGTCCTGCTGATAAAAACTGCGGCCATCGAACTTGCGGTCCAGATCCTGTTTGTGGGGAGTCCTGTGGTGGCTGCACCAACGATGGGTCATGTGACACCAATGGTAGATGCATGCCAAAGTCGGTGGGAACTTGCGTTGAAGGCTGGTGTTTAATCCCTTCAGGAACCTTTAGTATGGGTTCTAATAAAGACGAAGCTGACTCTGAGCCTTTAGAATGGCCAGTTCGGACAGTCACGATTACGCGTTCTTTCTACATGAAGCAGACGGAAGTAACCCAAGGTGAATGGACATCATTGATAAGCAGAAATCCATCTATCAACAAGGACGGAGATGATTATCCAGTGGAGCAAGTCAACTGGTATGATGCAGTTTCTTATGCCAATGCCCTGTCGGTGCGTGATGGATTTGAAGTCTGTTACACGATGACTGGGTGTACGGGAACAGTGGGGATTGATCTTGATAATTGCACCGTAGTTTTTAGAGGTCTTGACTGTAATGGTTATCGTTTGCCTACTGAGGCAGAGTGGGAATATGCGGCTAGGGCCGGTACTACAGGGCCCAGGTATGGCGAGCTTGATGAAATAGCCTGGTACCGAGGTAATAATGAGGAAAAGCCCCATCCAGTAGGGACAAAGACTGCTAATGCCTGGGGATTACATGATGTGCTTGGCAGTGTTGCAGAGTGGGTGAATGACTGGTTCGAGCCTTACTTCCACCGTGACCCCGTTTGCGAGGATCCTTTGGGGGCTGAAATAGACGAGGCCAAAGTTCTACGTGGCGGTGGCTGGACTGATGAGCCAAACTTTCTGCGGTTGGCATTTCGTGGCACTGATTTCCCAAACCGCACGTCGCACACCCGCGGCTTCCGCCTAGCTAGAACAGTGCCCCCCGCCCCCATGCCCTAGTCGCCCCTACCCCTGTCCCAGCTACAGATTGTGCTAACTAGCATGTTCTGGCTCCCGATTGTTCGATCTTTTTTACGTTTGATCTCTTCGTTACAGTTATTAGCTCCAAATCCTGCTGAACAGCACGATCATCTCCCTGTCCCTGCCCCTGCCCCTGTCCCTGCCCCTGCCCCTGTCCCCGTCCCTGGCCCTGTCCCCGCTCCACGTTCTTGACATTAATGCAATCTTTGCATATCTTCACGTGGGTACTTTTTTGTTGCGATCAGCGCACTTTTCTGGTTGTAAGATGGAAGTCAAGGTAGCAAAAGTTACTGTCCAGGAACGGGAATTTCACTTGCGAACTACTGGGGACGTTTCCGAGCTTGAGGCTGCTGCCGAATTATTGAACCGGAAATTGGTCCAGATGGCCTCCAAGACGACGCAGCCGGCACATTCAGTAGCGTTGCTAGTCGGTTTGGATTTGGCCGCAGAGCTCCTTAGGGAGAGGGCCAAACAAGCAGAACTCCGTGAAAAGATACGAGATCAGTCACGCTGGATGCTTGATCGCTTGGACGCAGGGGAAAGTGCCAGTACCTTTGGGGACAGCCCTCTGGAAGTGGAGGGGTGAGCATATATAGATCCGATTTTGTGAAATAAATTAGGCCCTGTCAGCCAAGGTAACTTGGCTTTTTTGTTCACGGTTTTTTTAGGAGGAACGCTCCGACAGGACGTCATTTTCGCGGTCGTATACAGCCTTTTTCGGGGTGAGAGCCCGTACGGGCGCCGAAGCTAGGCTGTTTGCTTACCCTCGGCGCGTCTTGCGCCAATTCCAGTGGCCCCTCATAACATTTTTTAGTCCGGTGCTGCAGCGTGCTGCGTCGGTAGGGGGCTTTTATGAACATATTGATATGGATCCTTGTTCCGGTGGCCATAATACTTGGCCTTGTCGCCGGGGCCGTGATTGCGGCCTCACTACTCAAACGGTCGTATCTGGACAGAATCAAAGACATCGAAAAGACTGCGGCTGAGCGATTACAAGAGGCAACTTCGGCAAACAAAAAGGCGTTGATTGATGCTCAGAATCAGCTTAAGAGCGCCGAAAGGAGGGTCAAAACTCTTGAAACTGAACTAAAAGACGCCCGATCAGAAGGTGAGCGAAGGGAGGAAAGGCTCAACAAACGAGAAGAGACCATCGAACGCAAAAATGAGTCGATGTCTTCCAGAGAATCTGAAGTCGCCAAGCGGGAGCGCAATATAACTGCCCGAGAAAGCACGATTAATGAGGCTGAAAAACGAAACGAAGCCTTGGTACAAGAGGCGTCGAGAACTTTACAGCGCATCACTGGGATGACACAGGAAGAAGCCATCCGTTACCAGACTGAAAAAATACTTGATGAGGTCAAACTTTCAGCCGCTAGGCAGATCAAGATGATCGAGGATGAGGCTAAGGAAGAGGCCGAAAAGCGGGCCAAACGAATCATTGGTATCGCCATTAGTCGCTATGCAGGCGAGTTCACTAATGAACGAACGGTATCGGTGGTGAACCTGCCAAGTGAAGAGATGAAAGGGCGTATCATCGGGCGAGAAGGCCGTAATATCAGGGCATTTGAGGCCGCCACTGGGATAGACGTCATCATCGATGACTCGCCGGACACGGTTACCTTGTCTGGCTTTAACCCGGTGCGTCGTGAGATTGCTAGGTCCGCACTGGAAAAGCTGATTCAGGACGGCAGAATTCATCCCACCAGGATTGAAGAAATCGTTGATAAGGCCACAAAAGAAGTGGAAGCCAAGATCAAGGAAGCTGGTGAAGACGCCCTTTTCCAGCTTGCGCTCGGCAGCATGCACCCAGAGCTTATCAAGCTTGTTGGTCGCATGAAATTTCGAACTTCCTATGGCCAAAACGTGTTGAATCACAGCATCGAAGTTGGCTTTTTGGCGGGATTGATGGCGGCTGAGCTTGGTTTACCAGTAAAGGAAGCTAGGCGGGCTGGCCTGTTGCATGACCTTGGAAAGGCCGTTGACCAAGAGGTTGAAGGCCCACACGCGATTGTTGGGGCTAACATCGCCAGAAAGTTTGGGGAATCAGCCGAGGTGGTCCACGCGATAGCATCCCATCACGAAGAAGAAAAGCCACTCACCCTGCTGGCCCATATCGTTACTGCGGCTGATGCGATGTCAGGGGCCAGACCTGGTGCGCGTCGTGAAAGCCTTGAAAACTATGTTCAAAGACTGCAGGACTTGGAGGCCATTTCCAACTCCTTCGATGGGGTGGAACGCTCCTTTGCCATTCAGGCTGGGCGGGAAGTTCGTGTAATGGTTGAACAAGGGCGAGTTTCAGACGAGGGCGCGTCAATGCTGGCCCGCGACATAGCCCGACGAATTGAAGAAAAGCTCTCGTACCCAGGCCAGATTCGAGTCTGTGTCATCAGGGAAACTAGGGCTGTAGATTTTGCCAAGTGACGTCTAAAGGCCTTAATAAGCCAAGTTTCTGAAACCAGGTAACTAGACGGAGAAGGAAATGGCCAATAATCAAGAGGCTTTGATGAAGCGCCTGCTGGCAGGCTCTGTTCAATGTGAAACGCCAGAGCACCTAGCCCAAAAACTGGCAAAGGGCAAACCTCTAACTGTGAAAGTGGGGTTTGACCCAACTGCTCCAGACCTGCATCTTGGACACACTGTCGTCATGAACAAGATGCGCCAGTTTCAGGATCTTGGGCACAACATCGTTTTTGTGGTGGGTGACTTTACCGCCTTGATAGGCGATCCCACGGGGCGTAACGAGGCCAGAAAGCCCCTGTCTGAAGAACAAATCCAAAAAAATGCACAGACTTACACTGAGCAAGTCTTCAAGGTTTTGGACCGTGATAAGACCAAGGTCTGTCACAACTCGGATTGGCTCAAAAAGCTTGGTTCAGACGGCTTGATTAAACTTGCGGCCAAATACACCGTCAGCCGCATGCTGGAAAGGGATGATTTTGCCAAGCGAATAGCCGCGCAGGCGCCGATTTCGTTGCACGAACTGCTCTACCCACTTTTGCAGGCCTACGACAGCGTTGTGTTAAAAGCCGACATAGAGATGGGAGGCTCCGACCAGCTATTTAACCTGCTGGTAGGACGAGCCATCCAGCGAGACTTTGGCCAGGACCCACAAGTTGTAATCACAATGCCGCTGCTTGAGGGTACTGATGCAAAAATGGTTGATGGGGTTTTGACTGGCTCTAAGATGTCGAAGTCCTTGGGAAATTATGTCGGCGTCAGCGAGCCCCCAACCGACCAATTTTTAAAGCTGATGAGCATTTCTGACGACTTAATGTGGCGTTATTTTGACCTTTTAAGCGCAAGGCCAGCTGAAGAAATTCTTACGCTTAAATCAGAGTGCGCCAACCAGTCCAGAAATCCTCGTGACGTCAAGGAGTTACTGGCTCTTGAAATAGTGGAGCGCTTTCACGGGGCGGCCGCCGCACAGGACGCTCAATCTGCAGCAAACCAGTGGCTTAGGCAGCGAAAAGTTGCTGATTTGGAGGAAGTTTCTGTGGTTGCACAAGGTCCTGGGATAGCGCTGCCAAACGCCATCAAGGATCTTGGTTGGGCGCCATCTACAGGCGAGGTACGTCGGCGATTAGTTGAAGGGGCCATCAAAGTGGATGGTGAAAAAATCACCGATCCTCAGCACTTGCTGCTGGTTGGAAACTCCTACGAGATTCATTATGGACGCAAAAAAGCTGGTAAGGTAACTGTTATAGGTGGCTAAATCTTACACTTCCCAGTGAAGCGGCTTCACACCCTACCCTCTTACACCGGGTGAATTCAACAAACGCTGTTCCTCTGCCTGCATCTTCTTGGCCTGTGCCGGCTTTTGGTGGTCATACCCCAACAGATGTAACAGACTGTGGATAAACAAAAACACCACTTCTTCGACCAGCGGATCGGCGCCTGCTGGCACATCATCTGCCAGATGGATTGGCCCTTGGGCCTTGGCACGCTCAAGCGAAATCACGATGTCGCCCAAGAAGCCGCCATCAAAATCATCTAAAAAATCGGGGCTTTCGTTTGCTGCAAAGGACAGGCAATCTGTGGGGTCATTAATGCCTCTCCACTCTTTGTTAAGCCGTTTAATCGCAGCATCTGAAACAAAAACCAGCGAAATTTCACTATCATTAACCCCGGCGGCTGTAACCACCGCTTCCAAGCGTGGGCGAATTTCCTTAATAGAAATAGGTACTTTTCTTTGTCGGTTCAATATATCCAAGGCCATCCCAAAACCTCACCTGCTTTCTTGCTCAGCTGCCATCTGATAGCGAAGCCTTTCCGCGTTATAGGCGCGCACAATCGATTGCACCAGCGGGTGGCGCATAACATCTGATTCCTCAAAAACGCACATCCCGATACCGCGAACTCCATCTAAAACTGTGGCTGCGTGCTCCAAACCTGATGGGCGATCAGGTGGCAGGTCAGTTTGGCTTATGTCGCCATTTACAACCACCTTCGAGTGATATCCCATGCGCGTCAAAAACATCTTCATCTGCTCAATGGTGCAGTTCTGGGCCTCGTCCAGGATGATAAAGGCGTCAGAAAGCGTACGCCCCCTCATGAAGGCCAATGGGGCAATCTCAATCTGGCCGTGTTCTATCAGTTTTTGGCCTCTTTCCGCCCCTACTAGGTCGTAAAGAGCGTCGTAAAGCGGCCTTAGGTATGGATTGACCTTCTCGACCAAATCACCTGGCAAAAACCCCAGGCGCTCACCTGCTTCAACAGCTGGCCTAGTCAGAATAATGTGCTTAACCTTCTTGGACAAAAGGGCAGATATGGCGGTTGCCATCGCCAGGTAGGTCTTGCCAGTTCCAGCTGGCCCAAGCGCAAATACAAGGTCATATTTGGACATCAGGTCCAAATATTCGCGTTGACGCGGGGTGCGCGGTATTACACGCCCGCCGGAATTCAATTTAACCTCAGTATTGGGACTCAGCGATTCAGATGGATTTTGCCCAAGAATTGTAACACCGCGATCAACATCACCTATGGTAACTGGGTGGCCCTGAGAGACGATCTTGTAAAGCTGCCTTAAAACAGCTGCACCAGTGTCTACATCATCAGTAGAACCGCTTAAAGTGACTTGATTTCCACGGATCAAAACATCTATGGAAAGTCGTTGTTCCAAGCGTTTTAAATGTTCATCGTGAGGGCCGCAAAGTGCTGCGAAGTTATCAAGATTATCAAACTCAACTATCTTTTTAGTCATGCTGCTCATCTAAATCAGACGTTTCCTCCAAGTCATAAAACCTATAAGCGCCATCAGATGTGAAAAAAGCGCTGTGCTTTGCATCAGCGGGGGCAACCAAATCTTCAGTCAGCAGATCATTCAGATTTTCAGGTCGCTCACCAAACATTAACTGATATAGCCTGATTGCTCCAGCCACCCGATCATCTGCCGCCTTGTTTTCCAGCGCCCTAAAAGGGTTAAACAACGTCGCTTCTGAAGCCGACTTTGACCACACCGCGCTGTTACTACCAATCAAACTCAATGCTAAGCCTACCAAAATCACAATCACGGTCAACATAGACATAGCACGCAAGAGACCTTGACGTCCTTGGGTGGTTTTGGAACCAGCCTTGCCATTTTCATGAACAATATGCCTAGATTTAATCAATGAAACCAAGGCCCTATGAACAACATGCATTGGTTGACAGGTGATGTTGGCCACCTCGGCAACAGTTCGAAATCCATCAACGTAAAAATAAACCTGCCTTTCCAGGTGGCCTAAATTCAAATCCTCCCATTTGGGATTTCTACCTGTGTGGTGGTGAGCCTTCGAAAAAACCATATCATCTGCCGGGATAAACTGTTTGATTTCCGGCAGTTCACCAGCTCGCCTCATAGCTTCTTTCAAAAGATGAGGGATGGCCAGCGAGCATGAACTCCCAACTTGACCCCCTAAGGCATCGTCGGTAATTTCTGAAACCGAGGCGTCAAAATCCAACGACACCTCCAAGACGGCCTCTATGTTAAGAGAATCTTTTATCTGCTGCATGGTGGACCTGGAGACTATCTTGGAGTCAACAACCAGTTCATCAATTGGTTTTCCTTTGTTTAGTGATTTTCGTTTCAACGTCTCGGCAACAGTGCCTTTCATCAACGAGCTTCGAACAAGCAGTTCTAACATGGCGTCATCATTACTTGCTTTGTGACAAATCTCGATAACGCGCCCACGATTTACACGAAACCAAGAATCATTTCCAGAACTATCAGTAACTTTAAGTACCTGGTGGCCGCCAGACTGCGCTGCATCATAAAGTGCCCGGACAAAAGGTGGAGTATGCGAACTTTCCATGGCCGAATCTACCTCCACTTAGAAATTATCACTGGCAGACTTCGCAAACCAGACATCAATCGCCGACCAGAAATACACGACTATAAGCAAAACTGGAGGCAACCAAGGCAAGGTGCCAGAGTCAAGCCCTGCCCAAGTTGTAATATCAGTAATCGGCACCCCAGGAGACCAAAGCATTGAAATAACAAGGCCAAGCAAGAAAAGCATCAATCCCCCTCGAATCGGTCTTCCAACCAAAATCTGGCCACTTCCAGGGACTGCGATAGCAAAAACGGAACGTAAAAAGCCAAACTGACCGTCAAATATTTTCTTGCGCTCGCGATGCGCTGCCAAATCCTTGGAGTCAATAAAGGCTGGCCTGACCTGTTCAAGCAGACACGACGGGCAATAGTCATATCCTGATGCATTAATATTACACATCCGGCAAGATACATCGTGGCACTTGGGGCATCTTGTTGCTGGACTTAAGTGCTTCCTAAACGAAAGAAATACGCCGGCTAGCAGCATTAGGGCCAGTGACGCCAAGGATAGTACAAATGGGGGGATCCGCCCTTCCAACAATCCGCCGTATGGCAGGACTTTAGGGAAGTCAAACAAATTCAAGCCAGAAAAGAAGAACCACGGCGAGCGAAAGTCTGGGTTTTCCAACTCGGCCAAAATATCAGCCCTTGATGAGCATGGTGATAAATCGCTGGTAAGTGATTTGATTCTGGCAACATATTCCAGCTCACCTGTTTCAGTGTTGGCCAGCAAAGAATCCAGCAGCCGGTCACGCTGCGCCCTGTCCCCCAGAAAGCCAGCCGTCAAAGCCGCCCCCCGGCCAGCAGCTGGCGAGGAAGGCCACCTTTTCAGCCCCTCAGCGTAAGCCGCCGAAGCCTTTTCCAAATCATCCCTGTTGGGTACTTCCCCTTCACAAGCGTAAAACGCCCTTGCTAAAAGCAGATTGCCCTGCAGCGTTTGTGAGTTTCCAGTCCAATCCCCCTGGATCATGCCCAGATGAGCCAAAGCTGCGTCTATTGCTTTAACTGACTTGGGATTTTGCTGGAACTCATGCAGGGCCAACGCGATTCGATACGAGCTTTCTTGAGGGTTTGCCTGAGCGGCTTTTTCAATAATCGCAACCTCGTTTGGTTGACAGTAGTCTAAAAGACAGCTGTGCATCGCAGGTCCGACTGCCTTATCAAATTGTTGTGGCAGCACGACGATTGAGACCAGGACTGGGAGCGCGGCTGTAAGAAAGAACCGAAAAAACACCGAAAATGTTTCAGCATTGCGGGAATACCTTAGGATTATTAGATTCCACAGCAGTACACTTCCAAGAATCCCAAGGCCAGCCATAAAGGGCAAAACCAGTAATAGCAAGGCGACAGCAATGTGGAGACCAGACAAAATGAATTGACGAAACCTGGCAAAAAAACCCTTGGATTTTTTAATGTCTGAGGCTGTTTTAGCCCCTTTTTCACCGCCTGGAAACAGGTCTCCAATATCGTGAAGGATCTCGCGCCTGACTTTCAGCAGGGATAACAATGAGCTGATAATTATCGAAACGACAAGGGCCCCAAACACATAATACGAGGCGTTAGCACCGCCTATCACCCAGGCCTTTGGATTGGATGCCCACACTGAAAGCCCATCAAATACAGACAATAAGGCCTGCCCAACCCCTGAAAACCCATATAACAATCTGGCCTTGGCCAAGGCAAAATGAGCCTGTGGCAGATCTGGAGCCAACTGGACTATCAGGCCCATTATTTGATTGCACTCAATGGCGCCTGTAAAGACCTTTTGGGCGCGTGGGATTACGCCGGCTGCCACAGTCGTAAGATTGTGAATGTTGTGGTCTTTTTTGGCGCTGATCAAACGTTCCAGCATCAGTGTAGTGGCTTCAGTATCGCCTCGACGTACTGCGGTAAAAAGCGCGGCCACCTCAATTTTAAGGTCACTGGGAATGTCGATACTTAGACTGGCTGGCTGAGGCTGCTGGGCTGTGGTATCGATAGGAAACGCCAGCAACAATGACACAAGCGTTAAAGCATAAGCAAACCTAGCACTCAATCCCATGGCACACCGCTGCATCGGACAGAAGATGATAAGAACAATATCACTGAAAGAGAAGCTAAAAGCGCAATCAGACCTGGTGAATGACAGCAATTGGCTCCAGGCCGAGCATGTGGGGCGAACTACTTACCGCGTTTTCGACGTTCGTGGCGCATCTTTTTACGCATTTTCTCGTATTTATGCTTACGCATTTTTTTTCTTCGTTTCTTAATGACACTACTCATTCTGCACCACGCTCCTTTAGCGAGTAGAAAACGCAACGACGGACAATTTTAGTGGCACACCGGCCCAATGTCAATAGCCACGCAGTTAGACCTTCCCCACTCCCCTCGCAGACGATGCCATGTTCGTTGTTGTGATGGT
>ERZ795030.724-NODE-724-length-48996-cov-5.012546_pt1 | contig 48996 bp, 36 predicted proteins | sample MGYA00375122_ERZ795030 | MGnify/ENA primary metagenome ERZ795030 (study PRJEB30165, sample SAMN05720146) | activated sludge metagenome | isolation source: anaerobic digester from wastewater treatment plant | place: Japan | collected 2015-04-20 ... | reverse complement strand
GTGATTGCGTGGTTTCAAGGTGGCAAGGTCCGGCGCAAATGGCTACGATAGCGGCCACCAGAGTGATTCCGGCGGGAAGCGTTGGCCCCGTCGGCATCGAGCAGGGAGGGAGCGATGGCGACGAAAACGTCCGCGCCAAGAGCCGCGAAAACACAGCGCAGCCCGCGCATTTCGAACCGCGACCGGATTCTGGCCGCCGGCATCAAGCTGTTCGCCGAACACGGCCCCGACGCCACGTCCGTCTCGATGATCTCGGAGGCTTCCGGCCTGAACCGGCGCATGCTCTATCATTATTTCGGCAGCAAGGAAGGGCTCTACGAGGAAGTCCTCAAGGCGATGTACGACCGGATGAACTCGGTCGACGTCGACCTGGCCCACATGCTCCTCCCGGCCGAGGAACTGCTCAAGAAGATCATCCAGGGTTATTACCGGTTCCTGAATGAGAATCCCGAGTTCGTCCGCATCCTGTCGTGGGAGAACCTGCGCCACGGGCGGACGGCCAAGGCGATCGACGTCGCTGCCGTCAAGGCCCCGCTGATCAAGGCGCTCGGCGTCTCGCTGCAGATGGGCGCGCGCGACGGCCGGTTCCGCAGCGACGTGGATGAGAACCAGCTCCTGATCAGTTGCATGGCGCTGAGCTTCTTCTTCTTCTCCAACCAGTACACGCTGTCGATGCTGCTGGGCAAGGATATCCACGCGCCGCGATTGCTCGAGCAGCGGGTCAACCACGTGACGCAGCTCATCCTGGAGGGAATTCTGATCAAGCAGCCCACGCCGGCCTGAGACCGCCGGCGCGGCGGTCATCTGATGAATTTAGAGAGGCCGTGAACGGCCGTTCTTTTGATAACTCAGCTCTCGGCTCTCGAAAGCCCCTTTCCCGCCACCGAAAACCTCGCCAACCCCCAAGACGCAATCCGTCCATGCATTAAACACAGCTGCCAGACTTCTCGGTCCAACGCAGGCGCTTTCAATTTGTTGATTGGCTCAGCCCGCGAAGCGGACGACCGGAATAAAGCGCAGGGTGTCGGCCGCAGCCCGGAACCCTGCGTCGCCGATCCAGACGTCCAACCCCCTGGAAGGGGTGGCCGGACAACTGGGGCCGGGTCAAACGAGTCTGCGGGAAACTCAGAACACGCCCATCTCGTGGCCGGCGCGGGCCAGCGCGCGTAAATTCTCCGGCGGCGTCTCGTCGAGCAGGTAGTCGCTCGTGCCGAGAATGTAGCGGCAGCGGGAATGAACGGCCTGCATGATCTGGCTGACGGCCTGCTCGACCTGCGCCGGGGATCCATGGCGCAGCAGGTCGATCTGGTCCAGGCCGCCCATCAGCGTCACCTCGGGGCCGAGAACCCGAACGGCCTCCTCGATACGCGTGTCGCCGTGCGGCGGCGGCGTCAGCGATTCGTAAATCGTCGTGCCGAGCCGCGCGTAAAGCGGCAGCAGCCGGCTGGCGTGCCCGCAATTGTGCGCGATCGTCGCCCCGCCGGCCTCGCGCAGCGCGGCAAAGAATTCCATCTCATACGGCAGGACGTAGGCCTCAATGAACGAGCCGTCGAACAGCTTGCCCGATGCCATATTGACGCCGATGGAGAGAAAATCGGCGCCCGCCGCAATGAACTGACGCGCGATGGCGACGCACCGGCCGAGAAAATGACGCATCATCCGATCGTAGAATTCCGGCTGGAGCAGCGGATCCAGCGAGACCTCGCCCAGCGGGCGATAGGAATAGGCCACCGTATTGAACACACCGTTGATCCACGGCGCGACGACCCCGTCCTCGCCGACCACGCGCGCGGCGCGCCGGATAAGCTCCCCATCGATCTCGCCCACCGGCGGCTGGTACTTTTCGAGCAAGGCCAGATCGGCTTCGCTCTTGATGAGATAATCAACCGGCGCGACTTCGCACTCCCACTTCGAGATCCAGCGCGTGCCGATCGTCTGGCGGAGCTCGCCTTCGGGCGTGCGAATGATGTAATGACGATTCGTGTCGTTGCCGCCGAGCTGCTCCAGTTCAACCTGGCATGTCCAGTTTTCCCCCTCCAGCAGCAGATCATCATAGGCCGGCGTGCAATTGCGATGAATCATGTCGAAACCAAAATCACAATATAATTCGGCGGTTTTCTCGACGAGGTCCACCTCGGCGGAACTCCAGACGGCATGAACATAATTGGAGTGAATAAACGGGGCGACGGGAATGCGGTCGACCGGCTCGCCGGCAATCGTTGCCAGGAGGCGTTGACGGCTGGTGATCATGGGCATGCTCCTCGACCAGTGAACCGGGCTGTCAGGCGTCCCGCATCACCCGCAAAAAATCGACGCGCGGCGAAATCGCAGTGTCGTCGGTTCGCAGCCGGACCTCAATCTGCATGAACGCGCCCGTTGGTTGAAATCCGGCCGCGCCCGGAGCGGCATCCACCTCGATCCATGGGGTCCACGAATCATCCGGTTCCCGAATGGATCCGGTGCGGGCGCGGATCTCCGCCGCGGCGACGGGATATCCGCGTGCATAGCCGATGTGACCGTAGCCGTCGCCGCAATACCACATGTGCCAACCGTGTTCGACATGGAGGACTTCGGCGTATTCCGTCATCTGCGAATCCCAGCCGGCCTCGGCAGGACGCAGCACGGGATTGACCTCGCAGCGTTCCCATTGCACGCCATCAGCGGATTCGGCGTAGCAGACGCGGTACTGACCGGGCTGCGTGCAGTCGTCGCCGTAGCCCACGGCGCTGTACCACATGCGGAAGACGTTGCCGTCCTTGACAACATGCGGCTTGGCGACAAAAAAGGCCTCGTGTGCGATGTGCGGATTGAACGGCAGCACGGGATTGACCTCATGCCGCGTCCAGGATCGCCCGTCTTCCGATCGTGCGAGGCAAATACTCCCAAGATACGGGACCTGCGCGATCCCCGTGTACCACATCAGCCAGTCGCGGCCATCGGTCCACACCGAGTTTGAACTGACGGCAAATCCATCGTAACTGCCGGCGGGTCCGCGGGCCAGCAGCGGCTGCGGGCTGATGCGGTTCCAGGTGATTCCGCCGTCCGTGCTTTCCGCGAGGCCGAGCTGATGCACCGCCGTGCCGTTCTGCTCCCATTCAGGATGATAGCCGACGTAATACATCCACCATCGCCCGTCATCCAGGATGACGATTTCGGGCGACAGGACGCCCTTGCCGTCAAACGCCTCCGGCGGCCCGGCGGTCAGGCACGGCCGCTCCTGCTTGCGCCAGGCGTGCGGTTCATCCACGGGCGCCTCGGCAAAACCAATGCCGGCCCCCCGCGAGCCATAGTACAGCCGATAGCGATCCGCGACGCGCACGACGCTGCACGCCGTCACCTGGGCCTGATCCCAACCCTCGGGCGAAGGCGACAGCACGGGGTTGCCCTGATGCCGTTCCCACCTCAACGGGCCGGTCCAGCGTCGGCGCGCATGAATGACAACGGGTTGGGACTCGGGGACTTCAAACACGGGGCTGGTATAGCGACCGTCCGCGGCATAGCGGGAATCTGTTTTCACGAGACAGAGCCGCCCCGCTTCGTCCAGGCCGACATGCGTAAACTGGCCGTGCGGATGGCGCGCGCCGCCCAGCTCGAACAATGGGCCGCCGGCGCCGGTCCCGCCTTTCATGGCAGCTGGATCAGACGCCGCGATCAGCCGGCGCGTCGCGGACGGCAGATGAGACAGAACAAGCCCCGCCGCGAGGTAGGCATTGAACTGGCGGCGTTTCATGGTGCCCTCGATCCCGGTTGGGCTGACGCGTCGCGCGGCGCCGCTCCTTTTCTTCCCATCACATCATGATTTGCGTGGGACGCTTCGCGGCACAGATTTCCCGCGCCAGTTCCACCAGATGATCCGCGAGGCGGGCATCATCGAGATAGGCGACGATGCACAGCCGCGAGGGATCAAGCGCGCGGCAGAGAACCTCGATTTCATGGCGTATGTCGATCCCACTGCGCAGCAGGTCGGCATTGTACAGCACCTGAACCAGCTTGCCGGCCGACTGCATTTGCCGCAGCAGATCAATCCAATGCGAACCGGGCGGCTTCCCGTTGCCCCAGATCCACTGCACGCAATCCAGCTCTTCAATGCCGAGGATGGTGTCCAGATGATGCAACGCGCCGACGCCGTCGAGATGATAGAGCGAAATGTCGACATGGCGGCAGCATTCGATATTGTCCGCCAGGCAGAAGCGGTCATACATCTCGCGGCTGATCATGCAGGTGTAGTCATTCTGGCCGACGCACAGGTAACGCTCGTCGCTCCATCCCCAGGTCCAGTTGGTCGTCCCCTGCCCGCCGGGCAGAATGATATCCGTGATGGTATCGACAATTTCCTTCCACAGCCGGGTCATCTGAATCATGGCGCGCTCGATCGGCCCCGGGTTCGTCAGCAGATCCAGCGAAAGATGATCCGGGCCGCGAATGGCGCTCAGCGCATCGATGCCCGTGTGAAGATCCGGATAACCCGTTACCCAATTGCCCTTGCCCCGCTCGACGGCGGCCCGGTAAATCTCAAGGTAGCGCTTCCACAATTCGTTTTCGGGATCGATCCGAAGCTCCGGATGCTCCTCCCAATCCTTCACAAACGGCTTGACCCACGACGTGTTCTCGCGGGGTTTCAGGATGATCTCCGCCCCCAGCCACGCGGCGACCTGGTCCGGGCCGAACCACGGGCAGTAGATCGGCAGCGAATCGCCGCCGTAATACGTGCCGGCGAGGCTGTTTTCCGTCGATTCCATCACATATTCGATATCGGTCCACATTCGTTCCTCGGGCCAGATCTCCGGAAGCGCCGGCATCGGGCGGGCGCCCTCAACGGGAAACCAGAGCAGCGGGTATTCCTCCAGCTCGCCCCGCCAAAAGGCACGATTCCGGCGGAGCTTGGTCCCCAGCTTGTTCTCGGCGATCCAGATTGTTTCCATGTCGAAATCTGACCGGGCCTTTCATCCGCTGAACGGGCGGCTTGGGATTGCCCCTCCCGCCTGGTATTCGCTCAGCATCTATTTGAGAAGATTCCACAATTCCGCCGGAGCAGAGTTGTTGGTCTCACGAAAACGTTCATTTCGACTCAGCGCGATCCAGTCCAGACTGAGGAACGTCGCTTCCGGGTCGGAATCGAATTCCTGCTCCCATTGGGACGCCATGAAGGCGGGCGAAGCCCCTTCGTACCACAGGGCATACCAATCGATCAGCAGGCCGATCAGCGTGCCGTCGTACTGTCCGGTGACCTGTGTTGCCTGGCGCAAGTCAAGGACCTGACGTTCTTCCCTATTTGTGCGGATTGCCGCGATTTCAATCCGATTCTCAAACCAGGATTCCGTATCGATGTTGGCGTAGATCGTCGCGCCAACCGGCTTGTTCGCGCCCCAGCCGATCCGGCCTTTGAAGATCAGATACGGGAAATTATGCGCGACATCCTCAAGATTCAGCGCCGTCCCCGGAGGCGTGAAAAAGAAAAAATTGCCGACCGCCGTCCCCGTCATGTGAATTTCCGTCGGCAGCGATCCCTCGGGAAGGCCGGTGAAGGTATGCACCAGCCTCCCGTCCTCGATGCGCAGTTCGCCCGCAAGCGGATCGCCGTTAATCGGAAACCGGCGCCAACCCTCGGGAATCACGACATCCCCATCGACGGTGTTCAGCTCCAGATCGCTGGTGGGGCCATCGAAATCCCAGACAATCGCGCGCGGCGTCGCGCTGGACTTCGGCGGATAGTTAACATGAATCAGCCGGAAATCGGGGTCATTCGTCAAGGCCAGCCAGTCACAGCGAAAATAGGATGCCTGCGGCGCGGGATCAAAGTCATCGAGCCATTCGCTCGCCATGAAGTCCGGGCGGGCGGGGTCGCCCCAGTCCGCGAACAGATCAATGATAATCTGCGCCGCGTCGCCGGTCCAATCGGTGGGAGCCGCGACGCGCAGGTCAATCACATGTCGCCGCAATTGATTGGACGGGATCCCGGTCTGAGTGGCCGGGTCGAGCGGCGCCGAGCGCAATGGATCGACCGCGGTGACCACGCCGCCGAGCGAGGTATTGCGCGACCAGCCGACATCGCCGTAGAACACCAGATACGGGTAGGATTCCGCCAGATTGCGCAACAGGAAATCCGTTGCTTGTGGCCCTTCCCCGCCGAACTGGTAGGCCGTGGCGTGCGCAACCTGCGGAAGCAGACCCGGCGAAAGGGTTTCGTAGGTTTGCGTCAACCAGTTGTCGGCGAGGTCCATTTCCCCATCCAGTCCCGCGGCGACCATACCATCGTGGGGGCCGATCGGCAAGGCGAGTTCTCCGTCGACCATCCCCGGCTCGAGCATATTGGTTAATCCCACCGCCCCATCAAAGTCCCAGACGATGCCGGTCGTCTCGCGCCCGGGCGCCTCAAGAACGAAGAAGGCCAGCTCCAGCGGGTCGAGCTCCGGGCTAACGAGCGTCACGGTTCCGTTTTCATTGGCATTAACAATTGATTCCTGCAAGACCTGGCCGTTCTCGTCATAGGCGGTCAGCCGGTATTCATTTTGCGCGGGGATCCACATGCCGGGTTCCGTCGTCAGCTCGATCGCCTGCGGTTCGGCAGCATTGTTCATCGCAATGATCAGCAGGCGATTGTCGAGGATATGGCCGCGCACGAACTTCTCCGGATATTCAAAGGGACCGAGCGCGACGACGGCGCCGCCGATCCAGCTCGGCTTGTGCTGGCGCACAAAGTCGCAGACCGGCGCGCTCAAGACCGATTCGCCAATGAAAATGCCCCGATTAAAGAACGGCAGAAACTGCTCGCGGCGCGCGGACAGCACCTTGAGCGCGTTCGCGAGCGCGGGTTCCTCGCTGATCAGCTTCGAACCGTTGGCCTGATTGGGGCGCTTCGGATGGATGTTGAGATAGAGCCCGTCGGCAAAACCCATTTTCGCGACCCGGACGGAATCCTTCACATTGCAATTGAACCGCGGATAGCGGATGACGTTATGGAACGGACCGGCTTCAATGTAATCCAGCCAGTTCCAAGAGTAGTCGAGTACCTGCGCCGCCCGTTCCAGCGAGCCATTAACCGGCTCCCCCGCGAAGGAGGATTCGGGGTCGATCTGAAGCAATTCCTCGCGGATATCCTGGACCATCTCGGTCAACTGCATCGTGCCGTCATCTTCAAACACGTCGTAACAGAACGACGCGACGCCCTTCTGGGCCCAGTCGACAAGCGTCCGGCGGAACGCATCCTGCCACTCCGGCGAATACGACGGACCGCGCGGTAGCGAAAGCAGCGTCAGCGTCTCGGCGGGGATCAACCCCTGGATCATCGCCGGGATGAATTCCTGATGATAGGTCCAGAAGCCGGGTTGCCATTCCCACACCGCTTTGGCATTGCTTTTTCCGTTCAGAAAACCCTGCTCGCGATCCTGCAGCATCCTATCCAGTTCGGCCTTGCCGAGAATGCGTGCACTGGTGACGTTAATGAACGGAACCATGTTGACGCCATGCTGGCGCGCCGCCTTGACGCCGTTAGCGAACTGTGACTGGGTCCCCACCATGGGGGCGTAGGGAATCGGCAAAGTCCCGTAGCCGACGCTCCCCCAGAGGACGACCTCACGGACGCCGTATTGAAGACAATCCAACGCCATGTTCTCCAGATCGGTGTACCGGAAATAGGCTTTCGACGGATCCGATTCATTCCCCTCGATCATCCAGAACGTGGCGAAGGCCACATCGTCGCGGACGCGATCGGGCACCTGGCGCGGCGGATTCACCTGGCGGACATAGCTGCGGAACGGTTCGATCCCCTTGGCCCAGCCCCCGCGGTGAGGCGTCAACCAGATCTCATGGCTGGTCCATTTCTGGCCGGCCGGCACCGAGACGCGATGAATCCATTGGAGATCGAATCGATCGGGCTGACCCGCGCTCCGCGTGGCGAAAAAGGAGGGGCGCGGTTCGGTCAGCCAGTGCCGTTCAAACAGACTGATCCCGCCCATCAGGCTGCCATAATCCATCCAGCGGAGCGCATTCATTTCATATTGGCCATTGGGATGATAATAAATGGAAAACGGATCGCCCGCGAAGGGATTGATCGCGCCCAGGGCCATGCGCAATTCCATCCGCTGCGGTTCATCAAAGGCCCGCAGCCCCATCAGGCGCGGGAACGCCACCTGCTGCAGCGTCTGATTCGTCTGATTGAGCACTTCGCCGCGAAGGATCACGGAACGACCGTCGGGCGCGGCGCTCAGATCGATCTGATACTGCACCGCCTTCTCCGCGTCCTTGGCCCCGGATGGCGCGTCGGCGGCCTCACTCCAGCCGATGGTCAAGCCGCCCTCGCGTGGATTGAGCGTCACGTCGCTTCGCCGCGCTTCCGCCGTGGCCAGTGTCGCGTCCGATGCGTCGACGCTGGATGCAACGCCGGTGGCGGGGTTGGTCTGCTCCTCCCCCTTTTCGCCGGCGCCGTCGTGAATCGCCATCAACTTCGCTTGCGCTTCGAGGATGGTCCCCACCGGCGGATAGTTCAGCCGTTGCAACTCACCCGTCTGGTCGTCCACCGTGATCTCGAGGCCATTCAGGTTCACCGTAACCGCAAATGCGTGTTCAATGAATAATAGAATTCCGATCGCGACCACAAGGAATGCGCGTGAATGCCGGCTCACCTTCGCAGGATGAGGAAAACCCATTAGAAACTTCTCCTTCTTGTCACAGTCCGTCGCTTCAATAGGGCGTAATCAGAAATTCTCCGCTCTGCCAATTCTGACCCGGTTCGATCCGATGAGAATGTTGCCAGACGATGCGCAAGTAACTCGGGTCCGCTTCGTCGCGATGGGTCAGGATCTGCGTGACGGGATTCACCGGTTGACTCGTCTGCTCAATTCGAACGCCCGATCCCTCATTGCCATAGCGCACCCAGCGCGCGCTCCCCGAGAAAGCGAACTGCTTCCATATATAGGGAGGGTAGAACGGGTCGCGGTCGGGCGGCAGGACGGGGCCGACAAGCGGCGTCAGCACCTGGTCCGGCAGTTGCAGGCGGGTATCCTCGGCGGACGGCATCGGCCGCCACCCGCGCAGATCGGGGAACAGGACCTGATAGACCTGGAAACTGGTTGGATTGTTGACTTCAGCCTGAAGGGAAAGGGATTTGCCGTCGGCGTGCGGCGCCAGGCGGACGGCGCCGCTCACCGGCCCATCCGGCAACGGCACATGCGTGCGGCTGGGGCCTAGCGCGCTCCATCGCAGGATGATCGTTTCCCCCTCGCTCTCGATCGCAACATCGGAGTATTCAGCCCCCAGCAGCATCGGCGTGAATTGCAGAAAGGGGTAGGAGAGCGTCAGGAGGCCGGCGTCGGCCGGTGCGGTCTGGCAGATCAGCCCGACCGAATCGTGACTCAATGAAATAATGCCGCCGGTATCGGAATTGAGCTGAATGTCGAAGTCACGGATCCTGATATTTTCGACGGCCCGGGCCGCCGGGACCATGATGAACCCAATCAACGCGATCAACATCCATCGCGGTAAACGCATGCTTCACCTCCTCATTCGGGCCGGGGCGCGCGCCCCGGCGCTCCGACTCATTGAGCCGGTTGCCACTCATAGAAGTTCAGCTCGAGCGGCGCCATTGTGCGCTCGGTGGTCCTCCAGTTTGCGCCGGGCTCGACGACCGTCTCCTCGAGGACGCTGCCCGCGGAATCGGTCAGACGAACGTTATACGCCATGTCGGCCGGCAGCCAGAGCCAGGGCACGCCCGACAGCGAATAACTCCGTTCGGTGTCCGAATCATTCAGCACGGCGACCAGCATTTTATCGCCCAGCACATGGCCGGCCACGTGCACCTCGGCCGGTTCACTCAGGACGCATTCGCCGATGAAGACCCCGTCGGTATAATACGGCAGCCACTGTCGGCGCAGCGGCGCCACCTCCTTGAGCGCGGCCGAGAGTTCGGGCCACTCGCTGATGCGTGCCGTGCCGTTCGGCGCGTCGAGCTTGCGCGGAAAAACGTTGAGATACAGGCCATCGCAAAAGCCCTTTTTCACAACCAGCGGCGAGCGCTCGACGTTGCAGTTGACGCGCAGACCCGGCAGCACGTTCAGGATCGGCCCCGCCTCGGTGTAGTCAAGCCAGTTCCAGGTGTAATCCACGATCCGGTCCATCTGTTCGAGGCTTCCCGGCGAAACGGATTCGGCGGAGAACGTGGACTGCGGATTCTTCGCGCGCGCCGTCTGCCGGATCCCGTCGATCAGATCGAGCAAGGGCGACGGCTTGCCGTCCACGTATTCGGTTTCAAGCACGTCCCAGCTGAATGAGCAGAGCCCGGCTTCGATCCAGTCGCCGAGCGCCGCCTTCACGTCGCTTTGCCAGATTTCGTTGCTGCTCGGCACGATCGAGCCGTTCCAGAAATCGGTGTAACCGGGGCGAAAATTCGGAATCAATTCCAGATGATACGTCCAATCATCCCGGCCGGGCGCGACGCCATAGCGCTCCACGTGGTCATTGTGAATCACCTGAATGCTGATGAAGGGCGCGATGTTGACGCCGAGCTCGCGGGCGGCGGCGATGGCGCTCAGGAATTCCTCGCGCGTCCCCAGTTCCGAACGAACGGTAATCGGCATCGCCGAATAGTTGCAGAAGCCCCACAGGCAAAGCTCGTGCAGCCCATGGTCGCGGGCTTCCCGCGCGACATCGACGAGATCCTCGAAACGAAATGCGGCGCGGGCGGGATCTTTCTCAACGGTCTGAATCATCCAAATCGTTTGAAACCCAATGTCGTCGCGCACCTGGGACGGCGCCTCGACGGCGGGATTCACCTGGCGCACGTATTCCCGGAAGGGTTCGATGCCCTTGGCCCAGCCGCCGGCGTGGGGCGTCAGCCAGAATTCGCCGCTCTGCCAGCTTTCGCCCGGTTGGATGCGGACGGCATGTTCCCACAGGATCCGCAAGCGGTCGGGTTCGGCCTCCGTCCGCTGGGTCCGGATCGTGGGCATGTCGTCGGTCCCCCATTTCCGCTGGAAGACGCTGATTCCGCCCCGCAGGCTGCCAAAATCGAGCCAGCGCAGCGAATTGGAGCCGTACAGGCCGCGGGGTGGATAATCGTGCCAGCCGCGCCCGGTATAGAACGCGGATTTTTCGGGATCCTGAATGGGTCCCGAAAACGGCTTGATCGTTTCGAGCGGGAGGCGCAAGTGAGTCTTCTCGATGCCGTCGAACGGGAGAAATCCCCGCAGATCCGGGAAAATCACATTGCGGGCGTCGAGCGTCGAATCATTCGTGATCTGACAGGAAATAATCAGGGAGCGGCCATCCGCCGCGGCGCGGAGAGTCGCCTCGGCCCGGACCGCCCCCTCGGGGAGGGGAAACGTGTCGCGCGACGCCCCCAGCGTCGGCCAGGCGATCGTCACGCCGTCGTCGGTTTCGCGGATCTCCGCCCTGGAATGCCGGCTGGCCAACCGCAGCGCCGCGAATTCCGGCAGTGGAAAGGCCATGCTCAACAGGCTGGCTTCGTTGCCCGGCGCCAGCAGCAGTTCACCTGTCGCCGCCGAAGCGATGCGCGTGATGCCCCCGGTTTCATCGTCCAGCGACAAGTCAAGGCCGTTGATGGTAAGATCCATGGCCGTAAGCCAAGTCGGACTCAGCAGGCAAACGGCAAGAAATACCGCGGTGCACCGCGGATGTCGCGAGCCTGCGAACCAACGCCTGATCCAGGGCATGTTCCCGCTCCTCCTCAGTCTAACGTCGTCCCTCGCCCTCGTCCCTCGTCCTCGAAATCGTCCCCAAAGGTAACCCCAAAAATTCGGCTCTCGGCTCTCGTCCCTCGCCCTCGGCTCTCGAAACGCCGTCACTCCGCATGCCGCGAATCAATCCGCATCCGGCGGCTGCGGCGCGGCGGCCTCGGCATACCCGATGCCGCTCGGCCCCTCGCCGTTGTGACCATATTGATTCCCGGTGTACCACATCCGGTAGCCGTCGCCGTGCGGCAGCACAAAGGCATATTCGATCATCTGCGAGTCCCATCCCGCGGGCGACACATCGATCCCCTCAAGCCCCGCCCAGCGCTCCCAGTGCAGCCCATCGGACGAACGCGCGTATCGAATGCGGTAGGGGCGCTGGACGCAATGCTCACTGTACCAGAGATGGTAGCATCCCGCCCCGGGCAGGACGTAGGGCTTGCTGTTGATGTTCTCGTAGTCCTCCCCGTGGACGCCCGCGCCGCGCGGGTCAAGCAGCGGATTGTCCGGGTGTTTGACGAAATGGATCCCGTCTTCGGACGTGGCGAGGCCGACGCTGATCCGCCGTCCACCCGGCAGCGAATCGTCCAGGAGCACGCGTGTGTAGTACATGTGCCAGCGCGGACCGACTTTCAGCACGCAGCAGGAGGCGACGTGGTCTTCGCTTTCGCCCTGCTCGACGATCGGATTATCCGCGTAGCGTTCCCAGTTCAAGCCATCCTCGCTCAGGTACAGATTGGCGCCGATATACATGCGCCATTCATTTTCCTGGACACGGACGACGTAGGGGAAGGCCCCGGACGTATCGACCTCGACGAGCGCCCCCTCGGGGCGCACCTGCCAGCGGGTGGGGTTGTCGATCGGCGCCTCGGCGGCGCAGATCCCCCCCCGGTTCGAATCGCCCAGATTGCCCGCGCCGAAGTATATGCGGTATGTGCCATTCCCGAGATCGACCACGCAGGGGGCGCGCACGGTGTTTTCGCCCGGAAGCCCGCCGTCGCCGGGGCGGATGACCGGTTCGGCATGCTTCCGCCAGTGCCAGCCGGCCTCCTCGGCCTGGCTGCCGGCGCAGCATGCGCAGAGCAGCACAACGAGGAGGAACGTTTTCGCTCGCGCGGTATGCCGAGGTGTCATGATGTTCCCTTTTCAACTCGCCGGAGCGCATGCTTTATTAATAATAAAAGTAAAGTCGCGGCGCTGGTTTCTATTGGGTTTCAACGCGCCCGGTCAGATACCCGATTCCCTCGAGCCCGTACTGGTTTCCGGTGTACCAGCCATGATAAACGTCGCCGTCCTTCACGACCGAAAGATAGCTGCGCTGCTCATCATCGAACGCTCCCTCGGGCCCCACGCCGAGTTCGCCGACCGCACAGCTCGCGTTCCAGACCCAGTTCTTGCCATTGGGGCTCCACAGACTGCGGATGCGATAATGATCGCTGAACGTGTTGACCCACATTCTGAATCCAGCGCCGTCGCGAATAATGCACGGCTTGGAGACGATGTACTCATACGGCAGCGCCCCGAACCGCCTCGGCGTCAGCAGCAGATGCTTCAGCGGCTTCTCCCAGACGAGCCCATCGGTAGACCGCGCATAGCCGATGCCGATGTCGGGGATCACGTCGCCATGACCCGTGACCACCCCTTCCGGTTTCGCGTAGTAATTGCTCAGCGAGGTATAAAACATCTCATACACATCCCCGCTGCGCACGACCCAGACGCTCCCCGTCCCCTGCTGGTCGTAGGGCTGATCGAACGGCAGTACGGGGTGCGTCTCGTGATAGCGCCAGGTCAATCCCTGATCGTCGCTGAGCGCGACGCCGGTTGAATTATTGACCCGTCCCGGTTCGGGCGGCTCGCCCCAGCCGCAGTAATACATCAGCCACGGCCCGTCGTCGCGCGGCAGCACGAAGGGGAAGCCGGGGCCGATCGAGTTGTATTCGCTGTCCGGTTGCCGTTCCAGCGCGATGCCCACCGGTTCCCAGGCGTTCGGATCGTCGACGGGGCTTTCGGCGATGCAGATGCGGTTGAAGCCATCGTTTCCGGCCCCCCAGTAATACATCCGGAAGCGATCGCCGAGGCGAAGGACATGCCCGGCGGCGACGCGCGTGGCGTCCTGCTCGCCGAAAAGCTGCCCCGGCGCCAGCACGCGCCGGCCCTCCTCGATATTCCAGCTCACGGGTTGGGCGAGAACGCTGTTTTCCGGGGCGCACGGATCATCCGCTTGCGCCAGGATCGGCCGGGCGAATGGAAACATGAACACCGCGAATCCCAGCCAGATCAGCCGAAGCCTGAAAAACGCAAAAACTCCGGGCGCGGAAGCACGTGGTTTCATGCGAGTCTCCTCGTTTCAGTTTTCGGCCTGACTGGACTGCGGGCTGGCCGCGACGATCTCAAAGAAACTGAACTCCAGTTCGTCCAGCGGCGGCGTGACGCCCTCCCAGATCCCGTCGGTGCGCCAGACCCGGCGGTCGAGCAATTCACCGCGCGTATCGTAGCGCAGCACCTCGAATTCCGACGCCGCCGGAAGCCACAGCGCCAGATCTGACGTGACGCTGACGGGGCCCGCTCCGGATTCATTCTGCAGAACGATCAACAACAGCCGATCAGAGCGCTGATAGGCACGCACGAAGATATCCGGATATTCAAACGGGCCCAGCACGGCGGTCGCGCCGCCCAGGTTGCTGTCCTGCTTCTGACGCACGAATCGGCAGACCGGCTTCGCCAGCACCGAATCGCCAATGGGAATTCCCTGGGTGAAATAGGATAAAAACTGTCGGCGCAGCGGCGCGACGGCCTTCAGCGCCGCGGCCAGCTCGGACTCCTCGCTGATCAGTCGCGTCCCGTTGGGCTGATTCGGTTGCTTCGGCATCGCATTAATGTACAGGCCTTCCGCGAATGCCATCTTCACGACCCGCGCCGATCGCTCGATGTTGCAGTTGATCCGCGGCCACCGCAGCACGTTCATATACGCGGTCGCTTCCAGGTAGTCGACCCAGTTCCAGGTGTAGTCCAGCACCTGATTGGATCGCTCGAAACTCCCCAGATACGGCTCGCCGGCAAAGCTGGCTTGCGGATCAATGGGGGCGATGATCTTGCGGATTTCGGCGATTAGATTCGCGAGATCCATCCGGCCATAATCCTGGAAAACGTCCCAGCCAAAGGAACCAACGCCGCGTTCCGCCCACTCGCGGAACGTCTGCCGCACATCTTCCTGCCACGTGGCATGGGTTGTTTCGATGTCGAACATCCCCGAGGGTTCATCGCTGAAGAACGGCTTCATCGCGGGGATCATCTCGGGATGATACGTCCAGGCGGCGGAACTGCTCGGAACGGCGCCGTAGCGCTGCGCCAGGCTGTCGTCCAGATTTTTAACGTTGGTGAACATGGTCAGATTCACGCCGATTTCGCGCGCGCGGCCGATCGCGGCGATCAGATCCTCGACCGTCCCCAGCTTGTCGTTGATCGCAACCGGCAGCGTCCGCCCTTTGTTCCAGCCCCAGAGCATGATCTCATCGATGCCGTGCGCGTGCGCATCCTCGGCGATTTCGATCAGGTCCGTGAATTGAAACGCGGCGCGATTCGGTTCCTGCCGCTGCATGATCCACAGCGTCTGGAACCCCAGGCCATCGCGCACGCGCGCCGGGCGGCTGATCGGGAGAACGGGATTCACGCTCTCGACATATTCCCGAAACGGCTCGATTCCCTTGGCCCACCCGCCGCCATGCGGGGTCAGCCAGTAGGGCGGGCTCGTCCACGTTTCACCGGGCCCGAGGGCGATCTGGTGCTGCCAGGCGATGCGCAGGTCGTCGCCATCGGCTTCGTTGCGATGCGTCAGAATGTTCGGACGCGGCTCCTCAATCCAGCGGCGCTCGAACAGGCTGAATCCGCCGTCCAGCGAGCCGAGGTCCATCCAGCGCAGCGCGTTCATCTGGTATTGCGCCGCCGCCGGGAATTCACGCCACAGGACCGGCGCATAGAACGGGCTGCGCCCCTCCGGCCGGACGGGACCCGCGAACGGGTTGACCGCGCCCAGCGCCATGCGCAGTTCCATCAGTTCGCGATCCCCGTGCGGCCGCAGTCCGCGCAAATCGGGAAACAGGATCTGCGACGTTGGATGCTCGGTCTGGTTGTGGACCGTCGCGGTGAGGATGATCGACCGGCCGTCGGGGGCAGGCTCGATCCGCGCTTCCGCGGTCACGGCGCCGCCCAGCCGGGATGTCAACTCCGGCCGATTGAATTGCAATTGCTCCCAACGGATCGCCGCGTAATCGTCCTCCGCCTCGATCCGCGCGGCCGCCCCGCTCGTCTCAAGTTGCAGTCCGGGGAATTCCGGCAGCGGGATGCTGACCGTCAACAGACCGGCCGCTTCCGCGCCCGCGCTCAGGAGCGTTCCCACCGGAGGATATTCCAGTGCGCGCAGCGAGCCGTGGGCGTCATCCAGCGAGATGCGCAGGGCGTTGTATTCCAACTCAACGGCGCTTGGATCAGCGGAAAGTAGGATCAGGCTCGCAAGCCAGAGAGGCCATAGCTGGCCTTGCGCGACCGCGCTCCGTCGCCTCCCGGCGATGCGGGGCGCGTGAATCGGGGCGGTCGATCCGGGGTATGATTCGGCTCGGCCCATGTTAATGCGTCCCGTGCCGCTGGCACATGCTGACCCGACCACTGGAGTCCGGTGGTTCACTGCGCGGATTCGGCGGCAATTTCGAATAGATTGATTTCGAGCGGCTGCAGAACGCCCGTTTCGCCTTTCCAGGTCGATCCGCGATCCCACACCAGTTCTTCGTCAGCTATAAGCTCGCCCCGGCCGTCATAATGCGCGACGCGAAGGCGGTCGGCGTCCGGCAGCCAGAGCGCCAGATCGGAGGCGAACGACACCTCGCGCGGCCGGTCCGACAGATTCAGGACAATAATCAGCAGGCGATCATCGAGCAGACGCCCGCGGACGAAGATTTCCGGATATTCAAAGGCGGGTGCGACAAACGTCGCGCCGCCGATCTCGCTGCGATTCGAACGCCGGACGAATTCCACGACCGGTTCGGCCAGCACGCTTTCCCCAATAAACGTTCCCGACGTGAAATAGTCCTGAAACTGGCGGCGCAGGTTCGCGACTTCCTTCAGCGCGCCGGCCAGCGCCGCGTCCTCCGAAATCAGGGCCGTGCCATTGGGCCGGCCCGCGCGTTTCGGCATTGCATTGATGAACAGCCCGTCGGCGAATGCCATTTTCACCACCAGCGGCGAGGCTTCGACATTGCAGTTGATGCGCGGCCAGCGCAGCACGTTCATATACGGCCCCGCCTCAAGGTAATCGACCCAGTTCCAGGTATAGTCGACCACCTGCGTCGCGCGCTCAAAGCTGCCCAGATACGGCTCGGCCCCGAACGAGGCTGCGGGATCCACCCGGCGGACCGCCGTCCGCACGCGGTCGATAAAATGAATCAGGTCCATGCTGCCGTAGTCCTGGAACACATCCCAGCAGAAGTGCGCCGCACCCCGTTCGGCCCAGTCGACCAGCGTCTCTTCCACGTCCTGCTGCCAGACCGTATTGGTTGTTTCAATGTCGATCTGACCGGAGGGCTCGTCACTGAAGAACGGCGCCATCGCGGGGATCATCTCGGGATGAAATTTCCACGCGGCCGAGTTGCCCGGCTCGACGCCATAGCGCGGGGCCAGATAATCATTGAGATTCTTAACATTAATGAACGGCGCGATGGTGACCCCGAGTTCCCCCGCCTTACGGATCGCCTCGATCAATTCTTCCTCGGTTCCCAGCTCCGGACGGTGCCGCATCGGCAAATGGCCATACGTGCACCAGCCCCACAGGACCAGCAGATTCAGCCCATGGACCTTCGCATCGCGAGCGACATCGAGCAGATCGGCATAGGTGAAGTCGGCGCGGGCCGCCTCCGGCTCGGACGTCTGGATCATCCAGATCGTCTGCATCCCGAGGCCCTCCAGAATGGCCCGCGGATGGTTTTTCTCCGGGTTCATCCGCTGGACATAATCGCGATAGGGCTCGATCCCCTTGGCCCACCCGCCGCGATGCGGCGTCAGCCAGAACTCCGCGCTCTCCCAGGTTCCGTTCGGCGGCAGATGGATCTCGTGCTGCCATGCAATGCGCAACGCGTCGGGATCGGTTTCACTGCGATGGGTCAGGATCGTCGCCCGCGGCTCTTCCAGCCAGCGCCGTTCGTGCAGGCTCAGGCCCCCTTTGAGCGACCCATAATCCATCCAGCGCAGGGCATTCATCTGATACTGACCGGCGGCCGGATAGGCGTGCCACATGCGCGGGGCGTAAAACGGCGCGTGATGGGGCTCGAAGACCGGCCCGGCCAGGGGATTTACCGCGCCCAGCGCCATGCGCAGTTCCATCCGCTCCGGCGCATCGATCGGCCGCAGCCCGATCAGATCGGGAAACAGCACCTTCCCGATCGTCGTCTCACTCTCATTTTCCACGACGGCCCGCAGGATCAGCGAGCGGCCGTCGGGAGCCGGGCGCAGCGTCACCCGCGCCAGCACCTGGCCGGCGGGCAGATCGTATCCGGGGCGGCTCGCCGCCAGCGGCGCCCACGCGATCGTCGTTGCTTCTCCCTCCCGCGTGATGCTTGCCGTGGATCGTTTCGGCTCAAGCCGCAGGCCGGCAAACGACTTGACGGGATAGTCGATGCTCAGCATGCCGGCCGTCTCCGCCGAGGCCCGCAGAAATTCCGTGCCGCCGGCGTCCTTCAGTGAAAGCAGGCCCCCCGTCTTCCCGTCCAGCGCCACATCGATTCCGCCGATGTTGATGACCTGGCGGGGGGTGGCCGGTTGACCCGGCGCGCGCGCCGGCGCCATCGCGCCGAGCGCGCCGAGCACGAGCAGGCAGGCAAGATGGCGCGGCGGAACCCTGGGGCGTCGAGCGTGCATCAGCGATCCCTTGAAATACTGCCCGCGCGCAGAACGGGCGTGACCCCTGCGCGCGGGGATGGACCAGCCAGGGCCGGGCGGCTGCGATCAGTTCAGAAAGGACCAATGCAACGCGCCAGTCGGCTGCGAGCCCGGGCTGCGGAAGTCCGGATCATCGGTCAGGGCAAACCAGTCGATTGTCAGGAACGTCACGCTGGGGTCGTTGTCGAACTCATTGATCCAGCGCTCGGCCATGAAGTCCGGGAGCGCCTCGCTGGCCGTCGGCGTGCGCCAGATGCCGAAGACATCCCACCAGAAACCGTTGAGCGTGCCGCCGTAGGCCTGGCCGCTGGCCTGCGCGACCGAACTCAGATCCACGACGTGTCGGCCCCGTTCGTTGGGCGTGAAGCTGATGTTGTATTGCGTGCCGAACCATGTCCGGTCCGCGACGTTGAACAGGAAGCGCGAGCCGATTTCATTGTCCGTGCTCCAGCCGAGCTCGCCGTACCAGATCATATAGGGATAGTCCGTGTCGACATTGGCCAGGCCCAGTTCGGTGCCGCCGCTGATCATGCTGCCCACGTCGATCCCCGAACCGTGGTTTTGAAACGGCATCGAACCCTCCTCGTAGGCCGAGAACGTCAGCGTGAACCAGCCATCCTCGAAAACGAACTCGTCGGCGATCAGATACGAACCGACGCCGTCGTTGATATAACGCCACCATTCGGGCGCCAGCGCATCGCCGTCGATCGCGCCTGCCTCCAGGTTGATCGTTGTCGAATCGGTCGTGTCGAAATCCCAGACAATGGTGCCGGCGCGCACGCCGCCGGGCAGACCCAGCAGGAGAATCATCCAGGCCAGAGCGGCGCTCCAGCGATTTCCGCTAAAATTCATCTTCATCAGGTCACCTCGTGATCGTCAAAGTGTGGGGCCGTGCCGAAGCGTCGTCAGGGGGAATGCGGATTCGAGGATTGTGGCGCCCCGGCCGTCAACGCGGGCGGCCGGGGCGGTTTTGCTTACTGTGTGACGTAGATGTCCCCCGTGCTGACCGTGCCGTTGGTCGGATCGTACGTGATCGGACGGGCAATCTCGGGGATGCCGCTGGGCCGCGGCTCATCGGTCATCGCGTGGAGCATCGTCCACTGGCCCAGATTCACAATATACGGGAAATTGCTGTTGTAATCGGGACCCGCCGACAGCAGCAGATAACTCGACTTTTTCTTGCTGCTTGCTTCCCAGTCCAGCCGCAGGTCGGGCGATTCGCCGACTTCGGGTGGGTAGGCGAAGGAGCTGCGGAACGGCTCCCGCGCCATCGACTCGAAATTGACATACCCGAAACCCAGGCGGCTCAGATCGCCCGCACTGAACTGGTTATTCTGGGTGAAGACGTCAATCGGCAAGCTGGTGATGTAGGCAATCGGCGTCGTCAGCTCCCAGGCCCCGATTTCGCGATGATTCACCTGGTCGTAGCCGCGCAGGTAGTTGCAGAAGGTATACAGATACTGGAACGGATAGATCGGCAACGCGCGCGGGTAGGCATTGCCGTCGATCCGGTAGGCTTCCAGTCCGGTCTTGACCGAACGCAAATCCGCCTGGATGCGGGCGACCTTCGAGCGGGTCTGCGCTTCGAGGAAGTTCGGCACCGCGATCGCCGCCAGGATCGCGATGATGGCCACGACAATCAGCAGCTCGATCAGCGTAAAACCCTTTTTCATCTGTTGTGCTTCCTTTCGATCTGTTCCGAAGTATTGAGGAGCCATCCTGGGCTTCACGGCGGTCGGGCGACCGGGGCACGCGCCGGTTTCCTCTCCGGCGAGCGCCCCTCGACTCTAGCCCCATGCCCCCGGATCTATTGCAGTTCAAACAGCGAGATCGACACCGGCACGTAATCCGACCGGAAATCGGCATCGTCGGTCAACGCAATCCAGTCGATCGACGAGTATGTCACCTGGGGATCGTTGTCGAACTCGGCCGGCCATTGCGTGGCCATCTCGCTCGGCGAGACCAGGCCGCTAAACCACAGCGCGTAGACGTCCCACAGAATCGCGTCCAGTTCGCCGGCGTAGGCGCCCTGGCGCGGCGTGATCGCCGTCATGTCGACGACGTGGCGCCCCTGCACGTTCGTCGTGATCGTCGAAAATGTCAGGTTGTTGGCAAACCACGGCGCGCCGTCGAACACGCAATAGAAGACGCCGCCAATGGTGGTGTCCGTGCTCCAGCCGAATTTGCCGCCGACGATGAAATAGGGATAGTTGGTCACCACGTCGGCCAGGTTCAGCGCGACGCCCGTCCCGTTCCAGTCGAACCCGAAATTGCCCACCTGAATCCCGGTGCCGTGGATCCCGCCTTCTGTCCCATCGTAAGGCAGCGCACCCTCGGCCAGCGAGTCATATGTCTGGATCAGCTTCCCGCTCTCGAGCGTGAACGCGCCCAGCCCCAGATCGGCGGCGCCCGGATTCTGCCGCCAGGAATCAACTTCATCGCCGTCAACAACCCCGGCCGGAAGCTGCGTGCCGGGACCGTCAAAATTCCAGACGATCGTGCCGGCCGAAACGCTCACGGCGCAAAGAACACCCAACACAAAAAATGAGATAAGCCATCTTGCCTGAACCATCGCAGGATTCTCCCCGTTGTAGAATGTGTCTGTAATGCCTTGCTGGCGAATTCTCTGCCCGGCCTCGCGCCGGCGGTCGATCAGCCCCCTTTCCTCAGCGCGATTGTGAGCGGGACGCAAAATCCCGCTGGATGCCCCGCGGCGCCGCTGCCTCGCCTTTTGCTTCATGTTGGCCGGGTCCCGGATCACCCCTGCGGCCACCCGGGCACGACTTCAGGGATTGAACTGAAGGGCTTTCGATGAAACAGCCCATCCCCGGCGTTCGTTGCCTTTCATGGTGGCGTGAGGAGGGGAAAACCTTGGCTTCCCGAGCAGTATCTGTGTTCGATCTATTGGACTATATACATCAGTGTTGCTGCATGAGCAACTGTTTTTTGCCGCCGCTGCCCATTTTTGATCGGACGTAACATCAGGGCCAGATCAGACCCGACAACGAGAAGCTGCGGAGCAGTTGCCTCTCTCGCTCGGTCCCGGCGCTTCCCATAATTTATTGTGAACCCGCGCCGAGGATCAGGATGATGGGATGAGATCATCTTGATATGCAATAACACGGATCCGCTTTCGTCCTGCGCGTGATGTTCGTCCTGCGCGTGATTGTCCGGCGCGTCATATAAGCTCGCGGCCCCCGGACCCGCCGGAGGCCGCGATGCCGTATCACCCGTCGCGCGCGGGGAATCCTACTGCGCGACGTAGATGTCCCCCGTGCTCACGGTGCCGTTGGTCGGATCGTACGTGATCAGTCGGGCAACCTCGGCAATGCCGCTCGGCCGCGGCTCCTCCGTCATCGCCTGGAGCATCGTCCACTGGCCGTTATTGACGATCCACGGGAAGTTGCTTTCGTAATCCGGCCCCGCGCAGATCAGCAGGTAGTTGGTTTGCCTCTTGGCGCCGGCGTCCCAATCCAGCCGCAGCGCCGGCGCCTCCGGTAGATCGGGATACGCGAACGATCCTTTGAATGGATTCTTCGCCATCGACTTGAAGTTGACGTAGGCAAAGCCCAGCCGGTTCAGATTGCCGCCCCCGTAGCGATTATGTTCGGTGAACGTATCGAGCGGCAGGTCCGTCATATAGGCGATCGGCGTGGTCAATTCCCAGGCGCCGATGTCGCGCATGTTGGTCCGGTCGTATCCGCGCAGGAAATTGCAGTAGGTATAAAGATACAGGAAGGAATAGATCGGCAGCGCGCGCGGGTACTCATTGTTGTCGACTACGTACGACTCCAGCGCGGTCTTCACCGAGCGCAGGTCGGCCTGCGCGCGGGCCACCTTTGAGCGCGTCTGCGCTTCCAGGAAATTCGGGACGGCGATGGCGGCCAGAATCGCAATGATCGCGACAACGATCAGCAGTTCGATCAGGGTGAAGGCGAGTCGATCGCGCCGGGCGCGCTGCAGGAGTCCAATCCGCGTTTCCATGCTGACGTGTCTCCTCTCGGGTGGGGGGTGGGCTCATTCACGGGTCAAGGGGGCGGAACGCTCGACTTCGCCTTCATCCCGCGACCCGTTGAATCATTCAAAGATATTCCAACGCGAGGCGTCGTTGACCGTTTCTCCCAGCCGGAAATCGGGATCGCTCGTCAGGGCGATCCAGTCCAGCTCCACGACCGTATCGGTGGGGTTGAATTCATTGATCCATTTGTCGCGCATGAAGGTCGGGTCGCACACCTGTTCGCCGCTGACGAAATTCCACATGCCGTACAGGTTCATCAGCATCCCGCGCAGCGTGCCGGCGTAGGTGCTGGTCCGCGGCGACTGGGTCAGGTCGAACACCTGCCGGCTGGTGATGTTGGTCTGCACCGTCGTGATGCGCAGGCTGATCGTGAACCAGTTCTCGGCTTCCTCGGTCACGGGGTAGATGATTATGCCGACCTCGCCGCCGGCCGAGGCCCAGCCGAAGCGCCCACTGATGACGAGATATTGATATTCCGTCTCAACGTTGGCCAGGTTCAGGACGGTGGGGGTCACGCCCGACGTGACCAGCGCGCCGCGCAGATCACCCACCTTGATGCCGGTCGAATGGATGTAGCTCGGGTTGCTCGTCGGCAATTGACCCGGCGTCAGCGTCGAGAACCGCTGCGTGAGCAGCCCCCCCTCCACCTCAAAGTCGGTGGCGGGGATGCCGATCAGCGCCTGTTGTGGGGAGGGCTGCCAGCCTTCGGTCACCAGCAGGTCCCCATCGATCGCCCCGGCCGGCAACCCCTCGGTGGAGGTCTCCGTGCCGTCGAAATCCCAGACGATCGTCCCGGCCCGTGCCGCGGGCAACAGCGCCAGCAGCATGAGGGCGCCCAATGTGAACTGTCGCATTCCGTTCCCCTTTCTCAAATCAGGCGCGGGTGCGGGCTGGCGGCCGGCGAACCGAATATCGGGCCGGCCGCCAGATGGACGAATGCGACGTCACTCCAGGGTAAACCTGGATAGCTCCACCGGGACGTAACTTGCTCGGAAGTCGGGATCATCGGTCAGCGCGACCCAGTCGAGCTCCACCCGCGTCGTGGCCGGGTTGAACTCACTCTCCCATTTCGCTTTCATGAACGTCGGATCGACTGCCGCGGTCCACATCCCGTAGAAGTCGAACATGATGCCCTGCAGCGTGCCGCTGTACGAGCCGGTGCGGATCGACGTCGTCAGGTCGAACACCTGGCGTCCGTAGGTGTTGGTCACCACGTTGGACAGACGCAGGCTGTTGGTGAACCAGGCCGCCGCTTCCGTCGTGACGGGGAACAGGATCATGCCGACATCGCCCCCCGCCGGGGCCCACTCATGAATCCCCCCCAGCATCAGATAGGGATAGTCGGTTTCAATGTTGGTCAGGTTGAGCAGCGTTGGCGTCGTGGCGCCGGGATAGACGCCGCGCAGGTCGCCGACGATGACCCCGGTGCAGTGGATGTAGCTGGCATCGGTCGTCGGGACCTCGCCGGTGGGCAGCTCGGCATAGGTCTGGATCAGCCGCCCGTTCTCAACGTTGAAATTCGAGGCGGACAGCCCCACGTTGACTTGCGTTGGATTGGGCCGGAAGCCCTCCGGCGTGTGTGTGTCGCCATCGATCGCGCCCGCTTCCAGGCCGGCGGTCGCTCCATCAAAATCCCAGACGATGGTCCCGGCTTGCCCGACGGCGGCACTCAGCGCCAGGAGAATCATGATTCCAAGACAACTGACCATTCGCATCATCTTCAGTGCTCCTTCTTGCAAGGGGTGGTCGAGCCGTCAGAACATCCTGGCTCATTGAGCCGAACGCCATGCAGGGTCAGGGTCCGGCGATCCGGGCGGACGGTCCTCCTTTCAGTTCAGGATCGGGGCGACGTCGCGAGTCACGAAGCTACGGGCGGCGTTGCCGTTCCCGACTTCGATTGAGACTTCAGCAAGCCCGGCGGGATGGGCCCCGCTTACGGCCCCAGCCGGCTCCGCCCGGTGCTGTCAATCGCCGAGTCCCTGAAAAAGGTCTTGTCTTGGCCCAGCTTTTTGTCTAGTCTGTTGATGTATATACACCAGCGTTGCTGTATAGGCAACTGTTTTTTGCGCCCTCAGAGCTCTCGGCATGACGATTTCCACTGGTTTTTTTGAGGCGGTCGGCACGACCATCAATCGGCGCGATTGTCTTCTGGCGCGCGACGCGAATCATCCTGGAGCAGTTCTGCGGCATGAACTCTTATCAGACAGTGGAGAAAACCTTTCGCATTCTGGAATTACTCGCGACCAACGCCCCGTTGGGCGTGACGGAGATCTCCAATGAGCTCGGCATCGAAAAAAGCAGCGTCAGCCGCCTGCTCAAGACGCTCTTCGGCCTGGGCTACGTCGTCCAGTCGGGTCATCGCGGCCGCTATCAGCTCGGCCCGCGCCTGCTCTACCTGGGCGACTGTTATCTGCGGGAGAACCGCCTGTTGAAGGAAGCCGAACCGATCCTCCAGGAGTTGGCGTTCGCCACGCGCTCCAGCGCCCATCTGGCGGTGCGGGTCGGCGAGCAACTGATGGTCCTGGCCAAGGAGCCCAGCCCCGAACGGATCCAGGTCGCTTCCAGCATCGGGTCCCCCGTTTCGCCGCACGCCTCGGCCCTCGGCAAGGTGCTGCTGGCGGGCATGGACGAGAAGGAACGCCAGAGGTTCCTGCCTGAGGAGTTGATCCCCTTCACCGAGCACACGATCGTCGACCGGCGGCGGCTGCTCGAGGCGCTCGACGAGGTCCGGCGCAATGGCTACGCGCTGGAGACCAGTGAAGAGGTGATGGGCGTCGGCTGCATCGCCGCGCCGGTGCGCGACAGTGCCGATCGCTGGATCGCGGCCCTGTCGGTCTCCGGTCCGCTTCACGGCACGGCGTTCCGCCAGGACGCCCGCAGCATTGAGCTGGTGGTCCAGAAGGCGCTGGCGTTGTCGGCGCTGATGGGCTACCAACCCGACCCGCAAACGCGGGCGCGCATGGAACTGCTCAACAGATGACCAGACGGGAGCACCCCATCATGCAGACCTCGACCGGGCTACGGCCGCCGCGCAACGACAAACCGTCCGCCGCCGGCGAGCCGACCGCCGCCGAAATCGCCCGCCGCGCCGCCCAGTGCATCGCCGGCGGCGCCGTCTCCCTCAACCGCAAGGTGGAACCCGAGCTGCTCTTCGTGCGCGCCGCCGGCAGCCGCCTGTTCGATGCCGACGGCAGGCAATACATCGACTACCACGCCGCCTTCGCCCCCCATCTGCTCGGCCACAATCATCCCGTCATCAACGGGGCCGTCCGCGAGGCGATGGAGCGCCAATGGTCGCTGATGGGCAGCGGCACCACCCCCTGGGAGGTCCGCCTGGCCGAGCTGCTCTGCGCCGCCGTCCCCTCGCTCGAGACCGTTCAGATCGCCAATACCGGCAGCGAGGCCACGGCCCATGCCGTCCGGCTCAGCCGCGCCTGGACCGGCCGCAACCACATCATCCTGACGCTGGGCGGCTACAACGGCTGGCACAACGAGGTCGCCCGCGCCGTCTCGCCCAGCCTCGAGCAGGTCGGCCCGCGCGTCTCCCCCGGCGAGTACCGTTTCATCCCGCTCTCGGCCGGCATCCCCGAGTCCACCCGCAGCCTGGTTCACCTCGTCAACTTCAATGACCTGGCTTCCGTCGAATACGTCATGCGGCGCTATCCCGTCGCCTGCGTGATGACCGAACCGGTCCTGCAGAACATCGGCGTTGTCCCGCCGCGCGAGGGTTACCTCCAGGGGCTGCGCGATCTGTGCGACGAGCATGGCGCGCTGCTCGTCTTCGACGAGGTGAAGACTGGTTTCCGTTCCGCCCTCGGCGGCTTCCAGTCGATCTGCGGCGTGCTCCCCGATCTCTCGCTGTTCGGCAAGGCCGTGGCCAACGGCTTTCCCTTGGGCGTGATCGGCGGTCGGCGCGACGTGATGAGCCTGTTCGGCGACCCCGATCCGGCCCGCCGCGTGCTCATCGCGGGGACCTACAACGCGCACCCGTTCACGTCGGCCGCCGCCATCGCCACGATCGAATACCTCCGCGACCAGCCCGTCTATGCCCAGTTGGAAGCCCTGGGCGCCCGCATGCAGGCCGGTCTGGAACGGATCTTCGCCGAACACGGCATCACCGCGACGGTCAGTCGCATCGGTTCGGCCTTCTGCGTTTACTTTTGCGATCATGTTCCGGTGGATTATCACGATCTGCTGCTGCACCATGATTTCACTTTCGATATGCGTTACCGGCGCGAGCTGATCGACCGCGGGATCTATCATTTTCCGATTGCCTGCAAGCAGAGTTCGATCAGCGCCGCGCACACCATCGAGGACATCGACCAGACGCTGGAAATCACGCGCGACGTGCTCCGCGAAATCTGAAGGAGTGGCGCATGAGGTGGATTCGCTTTGGCGAGCCGGGCGATGAACGACCCGGCCTCCCGATCGGTGCATCGATACGCAAGGACGGTTCAGGGCTTTTTCGCGGCGCGGACCCCGGCTTTCTCCAGGACGACGGCCGGCGCCCTCGGGTCGTGCGTGCGCGCCGCCGCGCGAAAGCGGCCCGCGCGTGAAAATCACGGCCGTCACCACCCTCGTCTGTCATGCCCGGATGCGCAACTGGGTCTTCGTCAAGGTGCAGACCGACCAGCCCGGCCTCCATGGCTGGGGCGAAGCCACCCTGGAGTGGCATACGCGCGAAGTCGTCGGCGCCGTTGAGGATCTGGCCGAGCTGCTCATCGGCCAGGACCCCACCCGCATCGAGCACCTCTGGCAGACGATGTATCGCCAGCATTTCTGGCATGGCCACGGGATCGTGCACTCCACGGCGATCAGCGGCGTCGACATCGCGCTGTGGGACATTCTGGGCAAGCTCCACGGCACACCCTGTCACCGGCTCTGGGGCGGCGCCGTCCGCGACTACGTGCGCACCTACTGCCATCTGGGCGGTGGGCGCATGGAGGACTTCTACGAAACAGCGCCTTCCGATGCCGGCCGCTTCGCCGACCTCGCCCGCCAGGCCGTCGAGGAGGGCTTCACGGCGTTCAAGGCGATGGCCGTCCCCGAGACGATGCCGATCGAGGGGCGCCGCGCCGTCCGCTACGCCGAAGCCTGCGTCGGCGCGATGCGCGCCGCCGTCGGCGAGCAGATCGACATCATGATCGACTGCCACGCCCGCCCCTCCCCCCGCATGGGGCACCTGTTCGCCCGCGCGCTGGAGCCCTTCGGCCTCTACTTTCTGGAGGAGCCGTGCTGGCCCGAGCATCTGAAAGATCTGGCCGAGATCCAGCGCGCCGTGGCGACACCCGTTGCCACCGGGGAGCGGCTGACCGGCCTGCATGCCTTCCGCGATCTGCTGGAGTTGCGCGCGTGCAGCGTCGTGCAGCCCGACATCACCCACTGCGGCGGTCTGACCGTCGCCCGCAAGATCATGGCGCTGGCCGAGGCGCATCAGCTCGCGGCCGCGCCGCACAACCCCCAGGGGCCCGTCAGCACGGCCGCCTCCCTTGAACTGGGTTTTGCCAGCCCGCCCTATGTGATCTGCGAGACAGTCCATGCCGACGTCCCCTGGCGCCACGATGTCGTGACCGAAGCGCACACGATCGAGCGCGAGGGCCGCATCGTCCGCCCCCACCAGCGGCCGGGGCTCGGCATTGAGATCAACGAGCGGGAAGTCGCTAAACACCCCTTCCAGCCCGAAGTCCTGCTGCGCACGTTTCACGCCGACGGCAGCGTGGGAGACTGGTGATGGCCAACCTGGCCGGCAGCACGGCAATCATCAGCGGCGGCCTGGGCGAGATTGCCCAGGCCATCGCGCTGGCCATGGCGCGGGCCGGGGCGAACGTCGCCCTGGGCGACATCCGCGCCCCCCAGGACGCCGAACCGATCCTGGCCCAATTGCGCGCCAGCGGCGTTCGCGCCCGCTATGACCACGTCGATATCGCCGAACCGGCCGCCGTGGAACGCTGGGTCCGCGACGCCGAGGCGGACCTGGGCGTGCCCGATCTGGTGATCTCCAACGCGGCGACCTGCACGGCGGCCAGCGTTCGCTCGATCACGCCGGAGGCCTGGAATCGCGAGCTCGACATCAACCTGAACGGCGCGCTCTACCTGAGCCAGAACGCCGCCCGCCGCCTCGTGGCCGCCAACCGCCCCGGCCGGATTGTCTTCATCAGCAGTTGGGCCGCCGAAAAAGCCCATCCCGACATCCCCGCCTACTGCGTCAGCAAGGCCGCCCTGCGCATGCTTTGCAAATGCCTGGCCCTCAACCTGGCCGCCGACGGCATCCTGGTCAACGAACTGGCGCTGGGGTTCGTCAATGCCGGGCTCTCCGGACGCGCTTTCAGACTCTACCCCGAGGTGCAGGCGCGTTCCACCGCCTGGGTCCCGATTCAGCACCTGATCGAACCGGAGGAAGTTGCCGCCGAAGTGCTGCACCTGTGCGACCCGGCGGTCCACCATATGACCGGCAGCGTCGTCCTGATGGATGGCGGGTTGTCGATGACCAATATCAGCCACGCCAGCCGCGGCTACGGAAAGGACTGACCGACCATGGCGCAGCAACCGCCGGCGGTGCACCACGCCGGGTTCCATGGGCGGATCGGCGTCGCGCGCCGTGAGATCACGCCCCCGGTGGGGATCTATGCGCGCTGCTGGGCCGCCGCGCGCCACGATGTGGCCGAAGGTATTCACCGCCCGCTGACGCTGACCGCGCTGGCGCTCGCAACCGCGGAAGACCCCACCCCCCACGTGCTGATCACGCTCGACGCCTGTTCCTGGGGCGCTCCCGAGGCGGAGTGGGGCGTCCGCGGCGAAGTGATCCGCCGCCTGGGCGTCGACCCGGCGCGCGTCATCGTCGCCCTGGCCCATACCCATTCGGGCGGCCCCGCCTTTCTCAGCCCGAGCATGGACGGATTCCCCGGCGGCGAGCACGCGGAAACCTTCTACCACGGCATTGTCCAGGCGGCGGGGGAGGCCGCCGTCGCCGCGCGCGACGCGAGCATCCCCGCCACGCTGGAATGGGAATACGGCCGCTGTGCGTTGGCGGCCAACCGCGACCTGCCGCTGCCGGCCGGCTACGTCTGCGGCTACAACCCCGGGATCGCCGCCGACGACACGCTGCTCGTCGGCCGCGTCACCGACGCCGAGGGGCGCATCCTCGCCACCCTGGTCAACTACGCCTGCCATCCGACGACGCTGGCCTGGGATAACCGGTTGATCTCGCCCGATTTTCCCGGCGCGTTGCGCGAGACCGTCGAAGGCGCCACCGCCGGCGTCCCCTGTCTGTATCTGCAGGGCAATATGGGCGACCTCGCCCCCCGCGAGCAGTATCAGGGCGATCCGGCGCTCGCCGACCGCCATGGCCGGCGGCTGGGCTATGCCGTCCTTTCGGTGCTCGAGGGGATGTTGCCGGCCGCGTCCCGCCTCGAATATCAGGGGGCGCAGCGCTCGGGCACGGCGCTGGGGGTGTGGGCGGCCGTGCCTCACGTTCATCCCGGCGATCTGGCATCGCTGACTTTTGATCTCGATCTGCCGCTGAAGGACGATTTCCCCCGCGATGAGGAACTCGAACGGCTGCAGGCAACGACCGACGACCGGGTTGAAGCCGAAAAACTGCGGCGGAAACGAACGGTCCGCCGCTGGATCGGCAACGGTGTCTCGGCGCGCCTGAGCGGATGGGTCTGGCGTCTTGGTGACGCCCTGCTCGTCGGCCTGCCCACCGAACCTTACTCCCAGCTGCAGGTGGAGTTGCGCCGCCGGTTTCCGCGCCATCCGGTCTGCGCGCTGAGTCTGGCCAATGGCAGCATCGGTTACCAGCCCACCGCGGCGATGTATGGAACCGACGTCTACCAGGTCTGGCAGACGCCGCTGGCGCGGGGCAACCTGGAGCTCACGCTCGAGGAGTGCAGCCGGCGGTTCCAGGAGTTGCTGGAAGGCGAGCCGGCGCGGGCCGAGACCGCGCGGGGCGGTTCGGCGGGGTTCTGATCATCGGCGCCGGCTTCACGAACCGGCGCCGTCTCCGATGCGGACGCGGTTGCGATTTGATCCGAAATTCGAATTGACATTGGAGCCCTGCCCAAGGCAGTCTGATGCATATAAAGCATCTATGTTGCAGACTGAGCAACAACGACCCAGCCTTGCTCGCGTTTCATTCACTGGTTTCCAAGACCCGATACGGAGTCGCACCATGACCGTTCCCATCACGCCGGCCCAGATTCGTCAGTTCCACGACGACGGCTACCTGATGCTGCCCGGCCTGTTCTCCCAGGAAGAAATGGACCTGCTGCTGTCGGCCGCCCGCAATGACCGGGCCCTGGAGGAGAACGCCGTCGGTCTGACCGATGGGACCGGCCGCGTCAGCAAGCTCTCGCTGTGGTATATCCCGCGCGACGACATCTACGGTCTGTTCAGCCGCAGCGCGCGGATCGTCGACACCGCCGAGCAATTGCTCGGCGACACCGTATATCACTACCACTCCAAGATGATGCTCAAGGAACCGCGGACCGGCGGCGCCTGGGTCTGGCATCAGGATTACGGTTACTGGTACGAAGCCGGTTATCTCTATCCCGACATGCTGAGCTGCTTGATCGCGATCGATCGCGCCTCGCGTGAGAACGGCTGCCTGCAGGTTCTCAAGGGCTCCCACAAGATTGGACGGATTGCGCACAAGCTGGTCGGCGATCAGACCGGCGCCGATCTGGAACGGGTGGAGCAGGCCCGGAAAGTGTGCGAACTGGTCTACTGCGAAATGGAGCCCGGAACGGCTCTGTTCTTCCACAGCAACCTGCTGCACTGCTCGGCGGCCAACACCTCGGACCGGTCGCGCTGGTCGCTGATCTCGTGCTATACGGCCGCCCACAACCTGCCCTACAAGCAGGTGGATCACCCGGGCTACGAGCCGCTGGTCAAGGTGCCCGATTCGGCGATTCTGGAGGCGGGGGGGCGCGGCCTGTCGGAGCGCACCGAATTTCTCTCGCGGCAAAAGCTGGAGGGCTACAACCGTTCGCGGGCGGCCCAGGCGAACAATTAACGTTGATCCCGTCCGCGCGGTCTGAACCATGCAACTGCAGCTTCTCGACATTATCATTTTCGCGGGCTATTTCATTGGAATTATCGTGTTCGCGGTCGTCGTCGCGGCGCGCTCCCGCTCGCGCGACGCCGCCAGCTATTTCCTCGCCTCCAATCAGCTTCCGTGGTACGCCGTCGGCGCCTCGTTCATCGCCGCGAACATCTCCACCGAGCATTTCATCGGCATGGTCGGCTGGTCCTTCCTCTACGGGATGTCGATCGCCAACTGGTGCTGGCTCAATGCCGTCACCTTTTCCGCGCTGATCTGGATTTTCCTGCCGTTCTACATGCGCGGCGCCATCGCCACGATGCCCGAGTTCCTCGAGCGCCGCTTCAACCGCTTCTGCCGCTACGCCTATGCCCTGTTGACCGTCATCGGCCTCGTCATCGCCCTGCTGGGGGGCGTCTTTTTTGCCGGCGCCAAGGCGATCACCGTCTTCTTCCCCGAGGTGTCGACGACCGCGGCGATCATCATTCTGGCCATCGCCGCGGGAACCTACACCATTTACGGCGGCTTGCTTTCGGCGGTCTGGGCCGATCTGCTGCAATACATCCTGCTGATGACGGGCGGCCTCGTCGCCGCGATTTACGGCCTGTATTACGCCGGCGGGCTGGACGAGCTGATGCAACACCTGCCCGAGAAGTTCATCATCCTCTATCCCTCGACCCACGAAATGATTCCCTGGACCGGCCTGCTGATGGGCATCCCCTCCGTCGGCCTGTGGTATTCCTGCGCCAACCAGTTCATGGTGCAGCGTTGCCTGGGCGCGCGCTCGGAATGGGACGCGCGCATGGGCGTCGTGATGGCCGGGTTCAGCCAGGCCATCCTGCCGCTGCTGATCGTCATCCCCGGCATCGCCGCCTTCTATCTGTTCCACGATCAACTGAGCGACGGCGACCAGTCCTGGCCGTTCATGGTGCGCCAGTTCCTGCCGGCGGGCCTGGTGGGGCTGGTGCTGGCGGGCCTGACCAGCGCGGTGATGTCGACCCTCAGCGCGATCACCAATTCCTCGGCGACGATCTTCACGCTCGATCTCTATAAGAACATCGTCCGGCCCCACGCCGACGACCGCGAGATCCATCGCGTTGGCCGCATCAGCGGCGCCGCCGCCATGTTCATCGGCGTGATCGTCGCCTTCGTCATGGCGCGCGCCGAGGGCGCCACCGTCTTCGGCCTGATTCAGACCGTCTTCTACTATCTCGCCCCGCCGATCGCCGCGGTCTTCCTCGTCGGCATCATCTGGTGGCGCGCCACCCCGGCGGCCGCCACCGCCGCCTTGACTCTCGGCTTCGCCGTCTATCTGCCGCTCGTTGTCTTCGTGATCTTCCCGCGCATCCCGCTGCTCGCCCCCTACGACAATTTCATGCACCACACCTTTGGCGTCTTTCTCCTGTCGGTCCTGACGATCATCATTGTCTCGCTCTTTACGAAGCCCAAGCCGCGCGAAGCGCTCAAGGGCGTCATCTGGACGCGCAGCGCCCTGGCGGTTCCCGAAGGCGAGCGCAAGCGGCACACCGGAATCAGGAGCCTCGGCTTGTGGTGGACGATTATGGTCGTGCTGACGATCGGCCTTTACGCCTACACCTACTCCGTCGGCAGCAACTCCGAAGCGCTCGAGGCCGAGCGCCTGGCCTACACGACGTCGAGTGGGACGGCGCCGCGCGTGCAGCGCAAGACCGAACTCAAGAATTTCAACCTCTGGACGGGCGATGGGCAGGTGCTGTTCGAGCCGCAGCGCGACGGCGAGCGCCTGACGTTCACCCTGCCGATCACGGAGCCGGGCCGCTACCAGCTGGATGCGCTCGTGACCAAGGGCCCCGCCTACGGCCAGTACGATATCGAAGTCCAGGGCCAGCCCGCGGAAATCCAATACAATATCACCGAACGCTCTGGCGCCGGCCATTACTCCGTCCGTCACCTTGCGGCGAGCACGTTCGATGCGCGTCATCCGGCCGCCGCGGCGCCGTCGGGCGGGTCCGCTTCACAGATTGAAAGCATCGCCGGTGAGCATGTCGTGCAGCGCATCAGTCTGGGCTCGTTCGCGTTTGATAATCCCGACATCGCCACCGTTTCGTTCGTCGCGCGCCATGTTGAACCGGGACACGCGCTGATCGGCGTCGACCTGATTGCGCTGACTCGCACGGGTGACCTGCCCGATCCGACAAAGGAGTAACACCATGCAGGGGCAATATTTCAGTCGCGTCTTCGCCCGCACGCCGACGCGGCTCTGGATCAACAATCCGACCGGCGACGACTTGACCCGCGCGCTGAACGTCGGCTGCATCGCCGGCACCACGAACCCCTCCTACTGCGCCAAGTTGATCGACCAGGAACCCGAGTTCATCCTGCCGATCATCGACGAGGAGGTCCAGCGCCACGAGGATGACTCGGTGGCGGCCGATCGGGTCGTGCAGGCCGCGACTCGACGCTTCATGGATGCCTTTCGCCCCATCCACGGAGCCAGCGGCGGCACGCTCGGTTTCGTCACGATCCAGGACGATCCCGCCCGCGACCACAGCGCCGAGCGGATCGTCGAGGCGGCCCTCGTGCACCAGCGTGTCGGCCCGAACTACATGGCCAAGGTGCCGGTGACCGAGGCGGGCATGGAGGCGATGGATGAATTGATCAGCCGCCGCATCCCGGTCTGCGCCACCGAGTGTTTCGGCTTGGATCAGGCGATCACGATGTGCGAGCGCTATGAGCGCGCCGTCGCCCGCGGCGGGCATCGCCCGCCGTTCTTCATCACGCACATCACGGGCATCTTCGACGATGAGCTGAAGGATTTCGCCGCCCGCCACAACGTCCAGATCAAGCCTGAAATCCTCAACCAGGCCGGCTGCCTGGTCGGCCGCAAGCAGTACCATGTGCTGCGGGAACGGGGATTCCCGGCCGTGATGCTGGGCGGCGGCGCGCGCGGGCTGCATCACTTCACGGCGTTTGTCGGCGGCCAGATGCACATCACCCTCAACTGGAGCACGATCGAGGAACTGCTGGACGCCGACGAACCGGGCGAAAGTCGAATCGACGAGCTGCCCGCGGACGACGTCGTGGCGGAGTTGTGCGACAAGCTCCCCGATTTCCGGCGCGCCTGGCACGAGGGATCGCTCCGCCCGGAGGAGTTCGAATCCTTCGCGCCGCTGCAGCGCTTCCGCAACAACTTCCTCGCCGGCTACGGACGTCTGCGCGAGGAAGTGGCGCGCCGGCGCGCCGCGGCGATGGCCCGTCCATGACTCGGACGCTCCCCACCCTCTGGGACCAGATCGGCGCGCACTGGCCCGCGAACTCGCATGACCGCGCCTGGCCTTACGGCGAACTCGCCGAGGCGGCTCATGCGTTCCTCGCGGGGCACGGCGTCAACCCGGTCGGGCTGAGCCACTACGGCATCGTCGTCGCCGATCGCAACGCGGCCCTCGCCCGCCTGAACCGGCTGGCGCAAGAGCCCTGGCGGCCGGCAACCGCGGCCTGGGTCGAGGCCTTCAACGTCCATGTCATGCGCGGCGATCTGCAAGGCGTGGAACTCGAGTTCATCGAGCCGGACGGCCCCAGTTTCTTCGCCGATTTCCTGGCCGGGCAAGGGGAGCGCCTGCAGCACATCTCCTTCCGCGTGGACGGCATCCACGAGGCCGTCGCGCGGTTGCGCGATGCGGCCGTCCCGCTCGTCAACGATCAGGTTCGCGAGGGTTCGCACGGCTGGATCGCGTTTCTCCGGCCCGACCCGTTCGCTCCCCTCTGCCTCGAACTCTGTCAGCCGAAATAGGGGTTCCTCGCGCATGAACGACAGCCCCAGCTCCGCCTCACGTTCGCGCCGACAATTCCTCGGCGACGCCGCCGCCTGCGCGTTCCTGTCGGGCGCCCTGCTGCCCGCCGCCGGGGCCCTGCTTGCTGCTCCCGCCGCGCGGGCGCAGGCGGCCTCCTCCCAGTCCGACCCGGCGAATAAGATCCGCATCGGCATCGTCGGGGGCGGCTTCGGCGCCTCCTTTCACTGGCATCTCGATCCCGGCTGCATTGTTCACGCGGTCAGCGACCTGCGCCCCGACCGCCGCGAGATCCTGAAGCAGACCTACCAGTGCGACCTGGCGTATGATTCTCTCGAAGAGTTGATCCTCGATCCCCGGATTGACGCCGTGGCGATCTTCACCGGCGCCCCGGACCACGCGCGCCACACGATCGCCGCCATGGAGCAGGGCAAGCACGTGATCTGCGCCGTGCCGGCGTGTCTCACACTCGAGGAAGCCGAGGCCCTGCTCGACGCCCGGCGCCGGACCGGCCGGCGCTACATGATGGCCGAGACCAGCTACTACAATCCGCACGGGATCGCCATGCGCGAGCTCTATCGCGCCGACGCCTTCGGCGATATCTTCTTCAGCTCGGTGGAATATTACCATCCGATGAGCGATGAGGAGCGCCGGCAGCACTGGTTCTACGACAACCAGCGCACGTGGCGTCACGGCTTCGCCCCGATGCTCTACCCGACCCACGCCACGAGCTACCTGGTCGCCACCACCGGCGAGCGACTCACCGAGGTGTCATGCCGCGGCTTTCTCGCCCCCGCGATCGAGGGCTACGGCGTTGGCCAGAACGCTTATGACAACCCGTTCAACGGGCAAGTGGCGCTGTTCACGACCGATCGCGGCCATGTCTGCCGCTGCAACGTGATCTGGACCGGATCGATCCCCACGGCCGAGCGGGCCGAGCTGCTCGGCACGAAGCTGAGCTACTTCATGCCGATCGACGCGCTCGATCAACCGGCGCGCGAGCTGGCGGCGGGCGGGGCGCGGGGCGTGGCCTTGCCCGATTACAGCCAGCGGCTTCCCGAGCCGATGCGCGTCTCCTCGGGTCATGCCAACTCCCACCCCTTCATCACGCACGAATTCATCGCGGCATTGCTTGAGGATCGGGAACCCGAGATCGACCTGCATCGGTCCCTGGCGATGACTGTTCCGGGCATCGTGGCCAACGCCTCCTCCCGGCGCAACGGCGAACGGATGACGATTCCCGACTACGGCGGCGGGTCGGTTTGAGCGCCGCGAACGCACCCATCCGGTTCGGGACGGCCCGCGACGCTTCGGGCCGGCGGACGCGGCGCCGCGGGCGTCTCGATAGCGACGGCCCATTTCCCTGGTTGAGGCTGGAATGAATCGCAACGGTAAACTGCGGATCGGCGCCGACGTCGGCGGAACCTTTACCGACATCGTCCTGATGGATGGCGACGGCGCCGTCTGGACGCGCAAGGTCCCCTCCACGCCGCCCAACTACGAACAGGGCGTGCTGGACGGCATCGCGGCGCTGCTGAAGACCGTGCCCAACGCGGCCGGCGAGCGCGTCGGCGAAGTCGCCCATGGCACGACGGTCGCCACCAATGCGATTCTGGAGCGGCGCGGCGCCCGCACGGCGCTGATCACGACCGAAGGCTTTCGCGACGTCTTCGAGATCCGGCGCCTGCGCGTCCCGCAGCTTTTCAACCTGTTCTTCGAAAAACCGCCGACGCTGATCGAACGCTTCCTGCGCTTCGAGGTGGCCGAGCGCGTCGCCGCCACGGGCGAAATCCTCAAGCCCCTCGACGAGGACTCCCTCGGCCTGCTGGTCGATCAGCTCCGCCGGCATCAGGTGGCGTCGGTGGCCGTCTGCCTGCTCCATTCCTACGCCTTCCCCGACCATGAACTGCGCGTCGGCGACTACCTGCGCCGGCATCTGCCGGGCGTGGACGTCTCGCTTTCGGTGCACGTCCTGCGCGAGCGCAAGGAGTACGAGCGGACGGCGACGACGGCGGTCAATGCCTACGTCCTGCCGGTGATGCGGGGCTACCTGTCGGCGCTGAAGGACGGGCTCGAGCGCCAGCGGATCCGGGCCACGCTGCAGATCATGCAGTCGTCCGGCGGGTTGACGCCCGACGAGGATGCCGCGCGGCGTCCGGTCTACATCCTGGAGTCGGGCCCGGCGGCGGGGGTCTTGGCCGCGCGCTTCATCGCGCGTCATCTGGGCCTGCCGCGCGTGATCACGTTCGACATGGGCGGGACGACGGCCAAGGCCTCAATGATCGAGCACGGCGGCATCTCCTACAGCCCCGAGTATGAGGTCGGCTCCAGCCTGTCGTGCAGCAGCCGGCTGGTCGGCGGCGCGGGCGAACTGATCCGCGTGCCGACGATCGACATCGCCGAAGTGGGCGCCGGCGGCGGCAGCATCGCCTATCTGGACCGCGCCGGCGGCCTGCATGTCGGCCCGCGCAGCGCCGGCGCCCTGCCGGGGCCCGTCTGCTACCGGCGCGGCGGCACCGCGCCGACGCTGACCGACGCCAACGCCGTGCTGGGCTACATCCGGCCCGGCCGGCTGGCCGAGGGCGACGTCGACGTGGACGTCGAAGCGGCGCGCCGCGCGATCCACGACCAGATCGCCCGCCCCCTCGGGCTCGACCTGTTCGAGGCGGCGGAGGGGATCCACCGCATCGCCAATGCCGTCACGATGCGGGCGCTGCGCGAGGTCTCGACCCAGCGCGGCCGCGATCCCCGTCAGTATGTGCTGATCGCCTTCGGCGGCTCGGGGCCGATCCAGGCCGCCGGCCTGGCGCGCGAATTGCAGGTGCTCAAGGTGATCATTCCCCCGCTGCCGGGGCTGTTCAGCGCCGCCGGCCTCCTGTTCTCCGATGTCGAACACCACGATATCAGGAGCTGCCTGCTCTCGGGCGACTCGCTCCGCGCCGACGCGATCGAGCCGATTCGCCGCGAGATGCAGCGCGCGATGCGCGAACGCTTTCAACGCGAGGGATACGCGCCCGACCGCGTCGTGCTCTCCACCAGCGCCGATGTGCGTTACAAGGGGCAGTTCTCTGAAATCCGCGTCCCCCTGGACGACGCCGAAATCACCGCCCAGACGCTCGAACACCTGCGCACGGCGTTTGAGGCTGAGCATCATCAACTTTACGGCCACAGCGCCGGCGCCGAGAGTCCGATCGAAGTCGTGTCGGTCCGTCTGATCGGCTCGGTCCCCGCCGAGACGGGGCGCACGGCGCTCCGTCCGGCGCCCCGCGCCGGCGATTCCCCCGCCAGCCGCCCGGTCTGGTTCGGCGCCCGCTGGGGTGCCGTCGAGACCCCCGTCGTCGATCGCGCCGCGATCGGCGAACACGCCTGCGGACCCCTGCTCATCGACGAATACGATTCAACGATCGTCGTCCCGCCCGACATGACGGTGACGCTGGATGATCAGATGGACATTATCATGGAGGCCTGCCGTGGGTGAGTTGGACCCCATCACGCGGGAAATCATTAAGAATGCCCTGGCCACCGCCGGCGATGAGATGGCGATCACGCTCTACCGGACCGCCTACTCCACGATCGTGCGCGACTGCCTGGATTATTCGACGCAACTGACCGACGCCGACGGCAACATGATCGCTCAGGGCGTGACGATCCCGCTCCACATCGGCTCGGCCCCCTTCGCGATGAAATCCCTGTTTGAGAAGTTCGGCGACGACATCGAGCCGGGCGACCTCTTCATTCTGAACGACCCGTTCGACGGCGGGATGCACACCCCCGACATCTTCATCGTCCGCCCCATCTTCTGGGAGAACGAGCGCGTGGCGTTCGCCATCGCCACCGCGCATCACCTGGATGTCGGCGGGCGCGTGGCGGGCAGCTCCGCCTGCGACAACACCGAGATCTTTCAGGAAGGCCTGCGCATCCCGTGGCTCAAGCTCTATCGCCGCGGCCAGCCCGACGCCTCGCTCTTTGCTCTCCTGCGGGCCAATGTGCGCGTCCCCGAAATGACCCTCGGCGACCTGCAGGCCCAGATCGCGGCCTGCATGACCGGCGAACGCCACATCCACGAGATCATCGGCCGCTACGGCCTGGCGACGTTCCGCGAATGCACCCGCTGGCTGATCGACTACACAGAGCGGATTCTGCGTGCCGAGATCGCCACCTGGCCCGACGGCCAGTACAGCTTCACCGATTATCTGGACAGCGACGGCGTCGGCGGGCCGCCGGTCCGCATCCAGGTGACGCTGACGGTGAAGGGCGACGAGCTGACCGCCGACTTCACCGGCTCCAGCCCGCAGGTGCGCGGCGCGATCAATAGCACGCTCTCCTATACGGCCTCGGTCACGGCCGCCTGCGTTCGCTCGCTGCTCGGTGAGGAATTGCCCAACACCGCCGGGATGTTCCGCCCGCTGCGGATCATCGCCCCCGAAGGGACCGTCGTCAATGTCGTCATGCCCGGCGCCTCCTCGATGCGCGGCGTCACCGGCTTCCGCACGGTCGACACCGTCTTCGGCGCCCTCGCCCAGATCCTGCCCGGTCGGGTGATGGCCGCGGGCGAGGGGGGCAATACGCTCGTCATTTTCGGCGGTCAGCGCGACAACCGCGCCCCCTATGTCTACTACGAGCTGCTGACCGGCGACTGGGGCGGGCGTCCCGACCGCGACGGCTGCGATGCCCTCTGCAATCCCGTCAACGTGGCCTCCAATATCCCCATCGAGGAAGCCGAGTGCGCCTACCCCATCCGCATCGAGCATTACGGTCTGGCGCGCGACAGCGGCGGCGCCGGCCGCTTCCGCGGCGGCCTGGCGGTCCAGCGCCAGTGGCGGTTGCTCTCCGGCGAGGCCTCGCTCACGATCCGCTCGGACCGCCGCGACCACCCGCCCTACGGCCTGCACGGCGGCCTGCCGGGACAGCCTTCGATCAATATTCTCTACCGTGACGGCGAGCAGACGATTCTGCCGACATTCAGCTCCGGCTCGATCCGCGCCGGCGAGCAGCTCTATCACCGCATGCCGGGGGGCGGCGGCTGGGGCGATCCGCTCGACCGGCTGCCCGAGGCGGTCGCCCACGACGTGCTGAACGACAAGGTCTCCCGCGAAGCCGCCCGCGTGCTCTACGGCGTCGCCGTCGATGAACAGTGTCGCGTGGACGAACACGAAACAACCCGGCTGCGCGAGGCCCTGCGGCAACAACGCACCGGCGCCGCCGCGACAACGTGACCCGCGCGCGAGTTTATAATCGCAATGCCAAGTGTTGTCATTGAATCCATGGTGTAATTCAGTTGAGGAGGACGAAAATGAGCAAATACGATGTAATCATCATCGGCGCCGGTATTATGGGCGCCGCCACCGCCTATGAGCTGGCCAAAAAGGGCTACAAGGTCGTGGTCATTGAAAAGAACGCGCAGGCCGGCACCGGCAGCACGGCGGGCTCCTGCGCGATCGTGCGCGCCCACTATTCCACGTATCAGGGCGTCGCCATGGCCTACGAGGGCTTTTTCTATTGGCTTAACTGGGAGGATTATCTGGGTGTGAAGGACCCCGAGGGAATGGCCCGCTACATGAACTGCGGCAGCATCCTGCTGAAGACCAAGGGACACAATTACCGCAAGGTGCTGGAGCATTTCCGCGCCGCGGGCGTCAAGCACGTGGAATGGACGCTGGAACAGTTGCGCGAGAACATGCCGCTCTACAACCACAAGGCGTGGTGGCCGCCGAGCCGCCCCGAAGACACCCCCGACTACTGGGACCGCGAACCGACCGACACCATCGACGGCGCCGTCTTCACGCCCGAATCGGGATATGTCGACCGGCCCGACCTCGCCACGCGCAACATGATCCACGCGGCGAAAGCCCACGGCGCCGAGCTGATGACCGGCCGCCGCGTCGTCCAGATCCATCGCGAGGGCAATCGCGTGCAGGGCGTTTCGCTCGACAATGCCGAGCGCATCGACGCGCCGATCGTCGTCAATGCCGCCGGGCCGCATTCATTCATCATCAACCGGATGGCGGGCATCGAGGAGGGGATGCGCATCAAGACCCGCGCCCTGCGCCATGAGGTGCATCACGTGCCTTCGCCGCCGGGATTCAATTTCGAGCACGACGGCTATCACACCTCCGACGGCGACAACGGCATTTATTTCCGGCCTTGTGTTAACAATACGATTCTCGTCGGCAGCGAGGATCCGAAGTGCGATCCCCAGGAATGGATCGAAAACCCGGACGTGTTCAACCGCGAAGTCACCGACGCGCAGTGGGCCGCGCAGGTCTCCCGCCTCGTCCGCCGGTTCACCAATATGTCGATGCCTGAGAAAAAAATGGGGTTCGCCGAACTCTACGACGTCTCCGACGACTGGATTCCGATTTACGACAAGTCCGATCTGGACGGCTTCTATCTCTGCATCGGCACGAGCGGCAACCAGTTCAAGAACGGACCGGTCGTCGGCTATTGCATGTCGGAGTTGATTGACCGCTGTGAAAAGGGCCAGGATCACGACGCGGATCCCGTCATTGTCAAAGCGGTCTACACCGGGCTTGAACTGAACATGCAGCAGTACTCGCGCCGGCGCGAAATCAATCCCGAAAGCAGCTTCTCCGTCAACGGCTGAGCAGACTTCCGTCGGAGTTGCAACTTCGATGCACCAGGGAGCGGGCTATCGACTGACGCGACCACCGGCATGGGCTTTTGTATCAGGCCGCGCTCTGTAATCGGCCACACCCGCCCGTGGAAACAAAACGGGCGGGTATCTTGTCATTTCACCGGAATCCAAGGCGGAAAGTACATTTCTTATTGAGTGCTGAAGCGGGGAACACCCGGAGCGACCAATCATGATCAAGTGCGTCTCAGCTTGCCTGCTCAGCGTGTGCTTTGTTGTCAGTTCCACCTGGGCTGCGGCCCAATTGATCTGGGAGAAGCATCCCGAGCCATTGATTGTTCCCGGCGACGGCAACCTGCCCGGCGAAGACACCGTGCGTTCGCCCAGCATCGTTGAAATGGGGGATGGCACCTATCGCATCTACTACGGCGTCGGCGACCTCAATGGCCCCGGTCGTGTGGGCGGAATCAGCATGGCCACGGCGCCGGTGAATGATCCGCGCAATCTGACGCAATATCCGAGAAACCCCATTCGTACGGGAATCAGCGGCGATGGCGCTTTCCCTTTTGTCGTTCGCCTCACGGATACTCAGTGGCGGATGTATATCGGGGCCGGACTTTATACCAGTTCCGATGGAATCAACTGGATTCCATACGGCACGGTGTTATTTCCCAAAGCGCCAGAGAACGGCATCGGGTCCTGCTGTGTCATTTTCGATGGCGACCATTGGAAAATGTATTATACCAGCATTCGGCTGGATGCCGGCCTGCCGGACGGTCGGGAGGTCCATGTTGCACTGGCTGTGTCGGACAATGGACTCAATTTCCAACAGATTGAAGCGAATCCGCTTTTCCCGGTCCGCAAGAATGACAATCCGGACGGATACGAGCATATTAACAGCAAGCCCTTTGTGCTGATCGACAACGGTCGCTACCGGATGTGGTATAACGAGCAGACCATCAACCGGCCGTACCGCATCCGCTATGCCGAGTCCTCGGACGGGGTCAATTGGGTGCGGATGTTCGGATCCGAGGGGATTGATGTTTCGGCCACCGGCTGGGATGCGGGCATGATTGAATACCCGTTCGTCATTCGCCATGGCGCCCGTTATCGCATGTGGTATACCGGCAACCACTACGGATACGACGGCTATGGCCTGCCCACCGGAATCGGATTGGCCGAGGCACGGCTGGAGACCCGTATCACGCCGCGGAATTGGTTGTTCTATTGAGCTTTGCCTGGCCGGGGCTCAGGTGCTTCGACGCCACGGAACCCATCATTCAATACGATGCTTGCGGCGGTATTGGTCAGCACACGGAGCGGATCACCTGCCCCGCGCGCAAGCCGGTGATTTTCCCCTCGCGCACGGCCGGGACGCCGTTGACAAAAACATGACGCATGCCGACCGCCAGTTGATTGGGTTCAAATGTCGTGCCGCGATCGCTGAAGCTCTCCGGATCGAAAATGGCCAGGTCCGCGCGCGCCCCGACTTCGATCCGGCCGCGCCCCTTTAACCCGACTTTCTCCGCCGGCAGCCCGGTCATCCGATGGATCGCTTCCTGCGGCGTCATCCATTGCTTTTCCCGCACGAATGTCCGATAGAAATACCCCGCCCAGGTATAGGCGCCGTGGAACACCTCCCCGGCGAGCGGCCCGTCCGGCGCCAGCGCGATCGCGTCGGACCCCGCCATGCAGTACGGGCAGCCGAACGGCAGGTGCAGGTCGTCTTCCTGATACGCAAAACTGATGACCATCATCTGGTGCAGGTCGTCGATCTCGTCCAGCAGCAGATCAAAGATCGCGTCGAACGGTTCCTTGCCCTGGCGGGCCGCAATATCCTGGACGCTCTGCTGCGAGAATTCGGGATGCGACCGGCAGCGGAACAGGATGATCCGGCTCCAGTCGCCGCGCGCCTGCGACGTGATGATGCTCGGATGCGCCCGCATCCGGTCGCGCGCTGCCGGATCGCGCAGCCGCGCCGCGATCGCCTCCTGATCCCCCTGCAGCGCCCACGGCGGCAGGATGCTGCTCAGATTGGTGGTCCCGAACGACCGCGTGTGCATGTCGATGTGGACCCGCAGTCCGGCGGCGCGCGCGCGCTCGACCTGCTCGATCGCCTGTTCGACCGCCCAGGTGCTCTGCTCGTCGAGCCGCGCCACCGAGGCAAGATGCGATATCTGCAGCGAAACGCCGGTCGCCTGCGCCGCGCGGATGGCCTCCGCGATCGTCTCGACCGCTTCGCCCGGCCGGTTGCGCGTGTGCGTCGCGTAGAACCCGCCGCGCCGCCCCGTCGCCCGGCACAGCGCCTGCACTTCTTCCTCCGAGCAGCCCTGCTCGGTGGCATACTCCAGACCGGTGGAGTAGCCGATCGCCCCCTCCTCCAGCCCCTGCTCGAGCAGCCTGGTCATGCGCGCGATTTCCTCGCGACCCGCCGGGCGATCCGACATGCCGCAGACGGCCTGGCGCAGATTGCCGTTGGGCACCAGCGTCGCCACGTTCAACGCGGGCCGCGCCTGCTCCAGCGACTCCAGATATTCGGCCATCGAGCGCCAGAAAAGATCATATCCCGCTTGATACCCGTAAATGTTGGCGATGGCCGAAATCGGATTATGAATCGGCGCGCAGCCGTGTCCGCAGTTGCCGACGATCTCCGTCGTCACCCCCTGACTGATCGAACTGACCGCCCGCGGATCGACCAGCAGCGTGAAATCCGAATGGCTGTGGATATCAATGAAGCCGGGGGCCACATACGCCCCCGCGGCATCGATCGTCTCGGCAACCTCCCCCGCGCCGTCCAGCGCGCCGATCGCGGCGATTACGCCGTTTTCCAGCAGCAGATCGGCGTCGCGAGGCGCCGCGCCCGTACCATCGAGGATCGTTCCCCGGCGGATCAGGATGCGTTGTTTGTCCACGTGGAACTCCCCCGTCGCGGCCCGTTCTCCGCTGGATCGCGTCCGCGGCGCCAACGGAAGCCGCTCCCCTCAGTCGGCCGTCTCGGTCCGGTAAAATCGGGCGCCGGGCAGCGCGCGCAGAAAACGGTTCGGGATCCGAATCGAGCAATCATGCCGGCCGGGGCTCAGGTAGCCTCGCTCGTGCGCGAAGACATCCTCATCGATGATGATCGGCAGGGCCGTCTGATGCCCGAACGGCGGGATGCAGCCGATCTCGCAGCCGCAGGCCGCCTCGGCCGCTTCCTTCTTGGCGAAACTCAGGCTCTTCACCCCCAGGTGGCGCCGCAGCGCGTTGGCCTTGATCTTCTTGTCGCCGGGCAGCACATACACCCACATCTTGCCGTCCTGATCCTGCATCACGGCGCTCTTGAGAATTTCGGCCTCGCGGCAGCCGCAGTATTCCGCCATCTTGTCGCAGGTCCAGACGTCCTCGTGCTGGATCACCTCGTAGTCCACCTGCTCGCGGTCCAGCGTGCCAATGATATTCTGATACACCTCAGTCATCGCGATGCGGTCCTTTGGGGGAGATGGCGGCGGCGTGAAACGGCCTGGAGCGGGCGACCAGTTTGCCATATTGGGCGGCGTTCTTCCAATGAAACTCCCGGCCGCGCCGTCCTCAAAACCGGTCGGCTCCGGCCGAACGCCCACGGCCGCTTCGCGCCCGCCGTCTTGGCTTGATCTTCCCCCCGCCGCAAGCTATTTTCACCCTGTTGCGTCCTGAATCGCGGATCGCTCCTGGCCCGCGTCGCGGCGGCTTCCAGGAAGGGCGGGATCCTGCCTCCGATGACTCCCTGCCGCATCAGCCTGCTCGGTCTCTGCCTCGACCTGTATCACACGATGATCCCGGAGTACATTCCGGTTTATCAGGAGAATCTGGAGCGCTACGGCGCGATTCTCGGTCAACGCGGGATGCTGGTCTCGCGGCGGCTGTGCTTCCGGCGCGATGAGGTCGACGCGGCCGTCTCCGACGCCGAGGCCGCCGACGCCGATGTCCTTGTGATTGTCTATCTGGCTTACGCGCCGTCGATGATCGCGCTGCCGCGCCTCGTGCGGACGCACCTCCCCCTGCTGATCTGGAATGTCCAGAATCTGGCCGGGATCACCCCCGACTTCAGCGCGCGTCAACGCATTGAAAATCATGCCATCCAGGGACATCAGGATCTCTGCAACGGGCTTGTCCGCGCGCGCCGGCCGTTCGGCCTCGCCTCGGGGCACAACGCCGACCCGCGCCATCTGGCCGCGCTCGACGACTGGCTCGCGGCCTGCCGCGCGGTTTCGCTCAGCCGCAAGCTCCGCGTCGGCTTGCTCGGCCGTCCGTTCCCCGGGATGGGCGATTTCGGCGTCGATGAAACGCTGATGGCCCTGCGCTGGGGGCCCGACGTCGTCGACATCCCGATGGCCGATCTCGCCGCGCACTTCGAGGCCATCGCGCCTTCGGCCGTCGACGCCGAAATCGCCGACGATCACGCGCGGTTCGACATCGACCCCGCCGTCGAGCCCGAGCACCATCGCTATTCCGCACGCCTGGCGCTCGCCTTGCGCCGCCTCACCGCGGAGCGGAACCTGCACGCCTTCACCACCAACTTCGGCTCGTTCGTCAACTGCCCCTCGATTCAAACCGCCCCGTTCCTCGGCATCAACCACCTGATCGCCGCGAATCACGGCTACGCGGGCGAGGGCAACGTCACGATCGCCGCCCTCGACGCCCTTCTCGCGCGCCTGTTCGGCCAGAGCAATTTCTGCGAAATGTTCACCCCGGACTACGCCAACGATCGGCTCTTCTTCTATCACATGGCCGAGGGCAACTACGCCATGGCGCGCCCGGCGCCGCCGCCGCGGCTGATCCAGGTCCCGTTTTTTCCGGATTCCTGCCGCCCCTACCTCACGCCGGTTTACCGCTATGAGCCTGGCCCCTCGACTTTCGTGAATCTGACGACCGATGCCGAGGAGCGGTTTCGCCTGATCGCCTTCGAAGCCGACGTGACCGACGACGGCCTGGATGAGCCGATGACCGCCCCGTATTTCTTCATCCGCGTCGCGGGCCGCGTCGGCGACCTGATCGATGCCTACGGCATGGCGGGCGGCACCCACCATCTCTGCCGCATCCGCGGGCGCCGGTCCGATCAGCTCGCCCGCATCGCCCGCATGCTCGGCATGGACTGGGTCCGGTTATGACGCAGTCTTCCGTGATCGGCGTCGATCTCGGTTCCACTAACGTGAAGGCGCTGCTGGTTGGCGCGCGCGGCCACATCGTCGCCCGCGCCGCCGTCCCCTGCCCGGTCAGCCGCGATCCCGCGGGCCGCGTCACGCAAGCCCCGGCGCTCTGGCTCGATGCCCTCGACGCCGTCGTCACCCAACTGCGGGCTGCCGCCGGTTCTCTGGAACCGGTCGCCGCGCTGGCCCTCTCGTGCCAGGCCGATACCCTCGTCGCGTGCGACGCGACGGGCCGCGAACTGGCTCCGGCCATCAGTTGGATGGATCAGCGCGCCCACGCGGAATCTCGCCGGCTGGAACGGCTGCGCCCGGACTGGCGCGCCCTGACCGGCAAGCCGATGTCGCCCTACAGCCCGCTCGCGAAAATCCTCTGGCTGCGCGCGCACGAGCCGGACCTGGCCGCGCAAACCCGCCGCTGGTGCCAGCCGGCCGACTACCTCGCCGCCGCCTTGACCGGCCAATGGGTCAGCGACCTGAACAGCGCTTCCTTCTCGCACGGTTTCAGCCTGGAACGGGGCGATTGGGATCCCGCGCTCCTCGCCGAACTCGATCTCGAGGGAACGCTGGCCCCGCTCCGGCCCTCGGGCCAGGTGCTGGCGCCGCTGCGCGATGCCTGGCGCCGCCGGCTCGGCCTCCCGGCGCAAACTCAATTCGTCCTGGGCGGGCACGATCAGGCCTGCGCCTCGCTGGGCATTCAACCCCCCGGCGCCGATGAGCTGGACCTCTCGGCGGGCACCGCCTGGGTCCTCTTCCGCCCTGTATCCTCCCGCTCCGCCGGCGCCAGCGAAAACCTCGTGATCTATCGGCATGCCGTGCCCGACCGTTGGGCCCTGCTGGCGGCCTTCCCCGGCGGCGGCGTGCTCGAGGCGTTCCTCGACGTGCTGGGCGTTTCCCACGCCGAGGCGTTCGGCCCGCCCGGCGGCGGGCTGCTGGCCACTCTCGCGGCGGACGACCTCCGCGACGACCTGATCGTCCTGCCGTTCCTCCTGGGCGCCTCGTCCCTGGATGCCGACGCGTCGGCGCGCGCGGCCATCCTCGGCCTGCGGTCGCATCATCGCCCGCGCAACCTGATCGCCGGGCTGATGCGGGCCGTCGCCTTTGAAGCCCGCCGTTATTATGAATTATTCCAGTTGCCAGGTGATCCGCCCCGCCGGATCAAGATGATGGGGGGCGCCAGCCGCGGCCCGTTGTGGCCGCAGCTTATCGCCGACGCCTGCAACACCACGGTCGTGGTTCTGGATGAACCGGACGCCTCCGCCCTGGGCGCCGCGTTCCTCGCGGGGTGCGGCGCCGGTCTCTGGTCCTGGGACGGTCTGCCCGCGTATCCCCACGGGATTCCGGTTTCACCCGATCCCGCCCGAACGGAAGCCGCGGCCAGAGCCTTCGCGGATTACCGGGATGCGCTGGTCGCCGACCGCCTGCGCCGTGCGCGCGAATCGCCGGTGCCGTCCGCGACTTGACGCCCGATCCGTAGCCTTCATTTCCTCATCAGATTTCCATAGACCTGATCGATGATCCGCACGCGTGCTTCCGCCATCGCCGCGCCCTCGGCGGCCGCCGGCTTGTCGAACAGCGTGAAATGGCCGAACCGATCCTCGCCGCGGACGAGCATGGCAAACGACTGCTCCGCGTTCTGAACGACGTCCGGCGTAATGAACCGCACCGCCAGGCCAATACGCCATCCGTCGGAGCGGTTCGCCTCCGATCCATGGATGATGCCGACATGATGGATCGACATCTCCCCCGGCTTCAGTTCCAGGGTCACGGCCTCCTCCCGCCGGATCTGGACGCTGATCTCCTGCCCGC